>ERZ779877.6-NODE-6-length-254380-cov-4.406916_pt1 | contig 254380 bp, 271 predicted proteins | sample MGYA00511556_ERZ779877 | MGnify/ENA primary metagenome ERZ779877 (study PRJEB29588, sample SAMEA2159338) | human gut metagenome | biome: human gut; feature: human-associated habitat; material: faeces | place: Denmark | collected 2008/2010 ... | reverse complement strand
CCACACGCCCCATGTCCGGGCAGTAATCGGGGATGGCTGCCTCCAGCGTCTCCTCATGGGTCAGCGTCAGCCGGGAGGCGTACTCCCAGCAGGTGATGTCCTTCCACTGTAAACCACATTCCATAGTTATAGCCCTCACATTTCCACGGTTTGTCACCAGTGTATGTGCGGGCACGGGCGGTTATTCCCGGATACCGAACAGCCGCCGCAGAATGCCCCGCATGCCGCGGGGCGCACGCCACACCACGATCTTCACGCTCTCACCTCCTGTCACGCAAGCACGCCACGCCGCAGGCGATCAGCAGAAACGCCACCAGAAACATCAGGCACCCCACCGGAAACACGGCGGCGATCAGGATGCCCAGTCCCAGCCCCAGCGCGCAGATCCCCAGAAACCAGCTTCCGCCGCCACATCGTCGCACGGTATATCCCTCCCCTGCTCCAGTATATGAAAGAGCGGACGCGGCGTGCATGGCGTGCAGCGCGGCGGTGCTTCCTGTCATTCCGAGTTTGTAGGGGCGGACGACTCTGTCCGCCCGTGTCACTGGTTCGGAATGACAGGGGCGTTGGTCATATTTCAACTCTTTCCGTGTATCTCATTGCCGCAGCGGGGGCAGGTGATGACGATGCGTCCCTTCCCTCTGGGTACGCGGCACACCGCGCCGCAGCTGGGGCAGGTGAAGTACCGGTGCTCCTTGTCCATCCGCTGCTGGCGGCTTCCGGCGATGCGTCGGCTCACCGGCCACCAGACCTTCTCCATGAACCGTGCGTTCTCCCCGCGCCGCTTCTCCAGATTCCGGGAAAACATCCGGAACAGCGTCCACAGCATCAGAATACCCGACGCAAGACTGATGACGCTGTATACCGCCGGCTGGCTCTCCCGCAGGAACATATTGATGAGGTTCAGCAGGATCGCCGCCCACAGCATGGTCAGCCCCAGCTTATCCACACCGTTGCGCCCGTACATGAAACGCGACAGCGCGTTGCCTATGCGTTGCAGAAAGTTCATAGCACCGTCCCTTTGCGTCCTGCGGCCATGCCGCAGGTTCTCTGACACGATATTTTACAGGAAAAGTCGGCAAAGGTAAAGCCCTTTTATGGAAAATTCACAGAATAGACAAATTTTCCGTGCCTTGCAATCCCGCGTATATCTATGGTATAATACTTTGAATATACCCGCCGCCCGCTGCGGCGCGAAAGGAAGATGCACCCATGATAAAGATCGCCCCCTCCATCCTGTCCGCGGATTTTGCCTATCTGGCCCGCGACATCGAAAAGATCTCCACCGCCGACTACGTCCACGTGGACGTGATGGACGGTCTGTTCGTACCCAACATCTCCATCGGCATCCCGGTGGTCAAGTCCATTCGTCCCACCACCGACCTGCCCCTGGATGTCCATCTGATGATCGAGCGCCCGGTCCGCTATGTGGAGCAGTTCTGCGATGCCGGTGCGGACATCGTCACCTGTCATGTGGAGGCGGACACCGAGGAGAATATTCTCTCCGCCCTCGACAAGATCCACGCCAAGGGCAAAAAGGCTGGCGTGGTCGTCAAGCCCAAGACCCCGGCCAGCGCTGTCCTGCCCTTCATCGACAAGGTGGAGCTGATCCTGGTCATGACCGTGGAGCCGGGCTTCGGCGGTCAGAAGTTTATGGCCGATATGATGCCCAAGGTCCAAGCCATCCGCGGTTATATCGATGCCATGAACCCTGCCTGTGAACTGGAGGTAGACGGCGGCGTGGATGGCGACACCTGCAAGCTCTGCATTGCCTCCGGCGCCAACGTGCTGGTGGCCGGCAGCGCCGTATACAAGGCTGCGGACATCCCCGCCAAGATCAAAGAACTGAGAGGGTAACATCCTATGGAGTATTTTCCCGCTCCGCTGGAAAAATTAGTGGAGCAGTTCGCCCGCTTGCCGGGCGTAGGCTATAAATCCGCCCAGCGACTGGCCTTCTATGTGCTGTCCCTGCCGGAGCAGGAGGCCCGGGCCTTTGCCGACGCCATCATGGACGCCAAGCGCAGCGTGACCCTCTGCCCCGTGTGTCAGAACCTGACCGCCGGCGGCCTGTGTCCCATCTGTGCCGACCAGAAGCGCGACGACGCCACCATCTGCGTGGTGGCTGACCCCCGGGACGTGATCGCCATCGAGCGCAGCCGGGAGTACCGCGGCCGTTACCATGTGCTTCACGGCGTGCTGTCCCCCATGAACCACGTAGGCCCTGACGATCTGCACATCAGATCCCTGCTGGACCGCGTGGCCCAGGGCGGCATCACTGAGGTCATCATGGCCACCAACCCGGACACCGAGGGCGAGGCCACGGCGCTGTACATCGCCCGGCTGCTCAAGCCCTTCGGCGTCAAGGTCACCCGCCTGGCCTATGGCATTCCCGTGGGCGGCCACCTGGAATTTGCCGATGATGCCACGCTCATGCGGGCCCTGGAAGGGCGGCGGGAACTGTGAAACGATTTGCCTGCCTTATCTTGGCCGCGCTGATGGCCCTGTCGCTCGCCGCCTGCGGCACACAGAAGCGTGAGACGCTGGAGCTCTTCGCCATGGACACCTACATGACCTTCGTGGCCATCGGCGACGGCGCTGATGACATGCTGGCTGACCTGAGCCGCACCGTCAACACGCTGGAATCCTCCCTCTCCCGCACGGTGGACACCAGCGAGGTCTCCCGTCTGAACCGTGACGGCTCCGCCGTCTGGGACGAGGACGGTGCGCAGCTGCTGTCGTGGGCGCTGCAGCACAGCCAGGAAACGGACGGTGCCTTCGATATCACCATCGCCCCGCTGGTGGAGCTGTGGGGCATCACCTCCGACAGTCCCCGCGTCCCCTCTCAGGCGGAGATTGACGCGCTGCTGCCTCTGGTGGGCTATGAGCACGTCCACCAGTCCGAATTTTGCAGCATCTCTCTGGATGAGGGCTGCTCCGTCGATCTGGGCGGCATCGCCAAGGGCTACGCCTCCGACTGCGCCGCCGTCCTGTTCCACCGCAGCGCCCTCACCGGCGGCTGCGCCAATCTGGGCGGTAACGTGTACGTCTACGGCACCAACGCCCAGAACAAGCCCTGGTCGGTGGCCATTCAGGACCCCGCCGCCAGCGAGGGCTATGTCTGCACCCTGAGCCTGTCGGATGCCTTTGTGGTCACCTCCGGCGGCTACCAGCGCTATTTCACCGCGCCGGACGGCACGGTGTACCAGCATATTCTCGATCCTAAGACCGGCTATCCCGTCCAAAGTGACCTGACCAGCGTCTCCGTCGTCACACGGGGCGGCTTCGGCGGGCAGGGCACCCGTGCCGACGCCTACTCCACCGCCCTGTACGTTATGGGTGAGCAGGCCGCCGTGGACTTCTGGCGCTCCCAGAGCATGTCCTTCGACATGGTGCTCATCACCCGGGACGGCCGCGTGGTCTACACCCCCGGTCTGGCCGACTGTTTTAACGAAAAGGACGGAACCGCCTATGTCTACCAACTCCTCGCCGCCTGAACTGAAATGGAACCGCTTTGACGCGCTGGTGGCGCTGGCGGTCGTGCTGCTGGCCGTCGTCTCCGCGCTGTGCTTCTATCTGCCCAAAAACCAAAGCGGCGCCCTCACCGTGGTCATCGACATCTCCGGTCAGGGGGTCCGCCGTGTCCCCCTGTCCGACTTCACCGAGGCCACCGTCACCAGCCGCGGCTATACGCTGCACATTGCCGCCGAGGGCGGCGCCGTCTCCGTGACCGACAGCGACTGTCCCACCCAGGACTGCGTCCACACCGGGGCTATCTCCCGTGCCGGGCAGTCCATCGTGTGCCTGCCTGCCCAGGTGGTCGTCCACCTGGAGGGCGCATCCGTACCGGACGCGCCTGACGTGATCGTGGGGTGAGCACATGAAGTGGACAGCAAAAAACATCGCCCTCTGCGCCGTGCTGGCAGCGCTGGCGCTGGGGCTCAGTACCCTGGAGGGGCTGTTCCCCATCTCCCTGGCCATGCCGAGATGGACCACCTCCACGTCCTCCAGCTGGGAGAGCAGTTCCGCATCGGCCTCCAGGCACGCACCCAGGTCGTACTGGTGTCTCATCCCGTCATGCGCGTTGTCGACCAGGAACACCCTGCCGTTCCTCTGACTGTCCAGGATGAGCGTCACCAGCGATTCCAGGTTCAGGTCCTGGTAGTTCTTGGTGAGCATCTCGCTGTGCTGCCCCACGGCATCCACGCCGACCCATTCCGCATGGATGTTGTTCGTGTTGTCCTTCCCGGTTATGCTGTACGTGCCGGTGGAGTAGAGGGCGGAGATGCGGGTCATTATCATCGCCTCCCTCTCGTCCTCGGGTATCTTGGACGTGGCCTCGGCCATCAGATCCAGATAGCGGTCGTGCCAATCCAGGTACGAATAGGTCTTCGACATGTCACCCTGCAGCAAATATGCGAACATCAGCACCGAACGGTCGATGTTCTCGTTGGGGATGTCGACACCGCTGTTGTCCGATGTGGATATGAACATCACATCGATGCCGACCGGGTTGAGACTCGAAGGGGAGATCTGATCAGCGTTCGCATCGCAGTACCCAACGACATAGACGTCGATGTCTGCCGCGATCATCGTCTCGTAGTTCGGGGCCTCCGTCGCACCGAAGCAGCCGGCATCGCGGAACGATGAGCTCATGGAGGACCAGTAGTCCCTGATGGTCTCGTCGACCAGCACCACCTTGCCGGTGAGACCGGTCAGATCCGCGACATAGGCGCCGCTGCAATACCCGATGGCGATCCTCTCCACCGGCCAGGACACCGACGCGATGCGATAGTAGTTGTCGACGTAGAACACCTCCATCTCGTCCTCCGAGATCAGCCGCTCCACGTACACGATGTCGTCGCTGTCGACGACCCCGTCGCAGTTGGCATCCGATAGGACGGTCTCCGGATTATCTCCGGACAGGACGCCGAGGAGATACGACACGTCGGCATCGTCTATGACGTCGTCCTCGTTGGCGTTGCCGTAGACCCAGAGCCTGGAAGACTCGTTCGGGAACCTGTCCTCCGTGAGCTGCTCGCCCACCAGGAGTCCGATCTCGGACTGCCCCTCGGACTCATGGAACCTCTCGTTGTAGGACCTCACGCAGAAGAGCGCGGAGGCCAACAGGATCAGGATGATGACCGCCACTACCGCGGCCCTGCGGCTGTTCACTGCGAATCCCCCGCCAGCAGGATCACGTGCGGCCTGCCCTCCACGTCGATGACACGGGAATCCACCCCGTAGACCTCGCGGATGCTGCCCTCCGACATGACGTCCCATGGTGATCCGTCGGCGTAGATCCCGCCCCCGGACATCATGATCACCCTGTCGGCGAACGCCGCTGTCAGGTTGAGGTCGTGGCACACCATCAGGACGATCGTGCCGCTGTCCCTTGCGTAGCCCCTCAGGAAGCGCATTACCTCCATCTGGTGCCTGACATCCAGGTTGGAGGTCGGCTCGTCCAGGATGAGGATGCGGGGCGCCTGCGCGAGACCTCTGGCGATGAGGACCTTCTGCAGCTGTCCGGAGCTGAGCTCGGACACGTCCCTGTGGGAGAGCTGCTGGAGCCCCAGAGTCCCGAGAGCCTTGTCCACGACCTCCAGGTCGTGGTCCGAGTTCGCCCACTGGGCGAACGGGAACCTGCCCATTAGGACGGTCTCCGCCACCGACGAGTTGAACGTCGGGTCTATGCGGTTCGGCACGAACGCCATCTTCCTGGCAAGGTCCATGAGGCGCATCCCGAGGACGTCCTCGCCGTCCAGGGTGACGCTGCCGCAGTCGGGTTTGAGGATCCTGTTCAGGCACTTGACCATGGTGGTCTTCCCGACGCCGTTCGGTCCTATGACGCAGACGAGCTCCGGCACCTCCAGGGTGAAGGAGATGTCCCTGAGCACCTGCGTGGACCCGTATCCGAAGGAGAGCCCCTCGACCACTAGCGACGTCAGGTCCATGCCTCCTTCTGGCTGCGGAGTATCAGCAGGATGAACACCGGTCCGCCGATGCAGGCGGTGATGACGCCGACAGGCAGGACGGAGTCCGCCAGGAGTCTGGAGGCCATGTCCGCCAGGAGCATGAGCAAGGATCCGAGCACCCCGGCGGCTGGCACGAGATACCTGTTGTCGGATCCGACGATTATCCTGGCCACATGCGGCGCGACCAGACCAACGAACCCGATAACACCGGTGAAGCTCACCACGGTGGCAGCCACGACCGTCACGAGGATCAGTATCAACAGCCTCTCCCTGTCCACGTTCACACCGAGTGTCCTGGCGCTCTCGTCGCCGGCGCCCATGACGTTGAGCCTCCCGGCAAGGAGCTGGACCACAAGGGACCCGGCTACAGTCACTATGATGATCACGGGCAGGTTGTCGTAGGATATGTCCTCCAGGGTGCCCACCATCCATGTGTAGACATTGGAGAGGTCGTCCGGATCGGCGACTATCATGAAGAGCTGGGTGAGCGCGTTGAATATGTACATGAGTGACGTCCCGCACAGGATCATCATGGTGGGGGTGGCCCTGCGGACCCTGCTCATCAGCAGTATGACCGCCATGGGGATCAGTGCGAAAACGAATGCGTTCACGACGACGCCCCCTCCTGCGACCAGCTCGATCCCCAGGATCAGGGCGACGGCGGCTCCGAATCCCGCTCCGGACGATATGCCCATAGTGTACGGGTCAGCAAGCGGATTCTTCAGAATGCTCTGCATCGCCGTACCACAGACGGCCAGTGCGAATCCGCAGACTATGGCGCCGATTATCCTCGGCATCCTGAGATCGAGGACCACCCATGCGTCGGTGGTGTCCGCCTGCGGCATGTTGATGATCTCATCCCAGATGATGTGGTAGACCTCCGACATCGTCAGAGGGTACGTTCCCAGAGTGATGGAGTATGCCAGGACGATGAGGCAGAGCACGACGCAAGCGGATATGAACAGCACCCTGCGTACCAGGGTCCTGCGGTAGTTCCTCCTGAACTCGGAGTCGGGTTGCTCAGCTCCGTCCATCCGGATGCCTCACTTGGTCACGCAGATGAAGAACGAACCCGGGAGGTAGAGCATCTCCCCGCCGACGTCTATCCTGTAGGAATCCCTCCCGTCGGTGTCGACGACGATGTTCTTCGCTCCCATCTCTATGAGGTTGTCGACATCCCACTGAGGACGCCTCTCCCTGCTCAGAGGCAGGTTCTCCGCGATCCTCTCCATTATGGATGCATCCACCCCGTTCATGTGGTCATGCTCCGCGCCGACCTTGGTGTCACCCTCGCGGACCTCCGCGTACTCCCTGTCGTAGATGTACAGGTAGTGGTTGCCGTCGAAGACCATCAGCTTCCCGCCGGGCCTGACGACCCTGAGCCACTCCCTGTACGCATCCCTCGGGGATTCCAGGTCCCATACGAGGTTCCTGGAGATCACGACATCGAAAGAGTCGTCATCGAAATCCAGATGCTGGGCGTCCATGCGCTCGAACGCGGCGTCCACACCGTATCTGGCGCAGTTCTCCCTGGCCTGGTCGAGCATCGCCTCGGTGTAGTCCACTGCCGTGACGGAGTGCCCCTCCCTCCCCAGTATTATCGGGAAGAATCCAGGGCCGCAGCCGACGTCGAGGATCCTCAGGCTCCCGCCTTCGGGAAGATGCTTCTCGATGATGCCGAGCCAGTGCCTGTAGCGGCCGTCCTCGATCTGCTCCAGGACCGTCTCGGAGTATCCGTCGGCCCTCAGGGTCCAATAGCCCTCGATCTCATCCAGGTTCGATTCCATGTGCTTCACAGTAACACAAATCTTCAATAAATATTACTCGGTGCACAAGAACCTGAGATTCGTGCTCATGGCTTCACAGCGGTTATCGTGAAGTGGTTGTTGGTCAAGCCGTGGGCCAGGTACCTGGACCCATGAAGGACCTTCTTCTGGACGTTGTCGATCACGCGGATGTCCTTGAACCCGGCCTTCTCCAGCATGCGGATGTCGTCACGCGGACGATCGGCGTGTGACGACCACAGGTCCATCTCGGCCTCCTCCCTCTCGACCTCGTCGCGTCCCCTGCCCTTCTCCATCCTGACGAAGAACGATGACACCCTGTTCCTGAACGGGGTCATCCTGGGGTCGGTGAACCAATCCCCATCCGTGTACGCCAGCCTGCATCCGGACTTGAGGACCCTGTACCACTCGGACACCACCTTCTCGGGATCCGGGACGGTCCAGAGCATGTAGTCGCTGACGACGGCCTCGAACGATGAGTCGTCGAAAGGAAGGGCCATCGCATCGGCCTGACGGAAATCTATGTCGAAGCCGTTCACGGCGGCGTTCTCCCGGGCGTACTCGAGCATCCTGTCCGAGAGGTCCACAGAGATCATCCTGTGCCCCAGATCGGCGAGCTGCATGGACACTATCCCGGGGCCGCAACCGACATCGAGTATCTCCAACGGATCCTCACCCAGGATGGATGTGAAATGCTCCTGCCAGGACCTGCGCTCCCGGTCGATCGAGAAACCCCTGACGACGAAGTCGTTGTAATCGGAAGAGCGGATATCCCAATGCCTCTTGATAGCGTCCATCGATGTATGGAACGACGGTAATACTTAAATGAATTTCGTAACACCGACGATGGCGCATGAGGGGCCGGCGCTCAGAAGGCTGACAGAATCAGTTGAAGTCCTGCCTCAGGTTGGTCTGGAACCTGTGGACCTCACCGGGGATGTTAGTGGGGTATCTTCCGTTGACGCAGGCGAGGCAGAGGTCCTTCTCCTTGAACCCGATGGCCTCAATGAGACCCTCGATGCTGATGTATCCGAGGGAGTCCGCACCGATGATCTCCCTGATCTCCTCGACGCTGTGACGGTTGGCGATGAACTGGTCCCTGGACTTCATATCGACACCGTAGTAGCAGGGCGCGATGATGGGCGGGCTTCCGACGCGGACGTGCACCTCCTTGGCACCCGCCTTGCGGAGCATGGCGACCAGCTTCTTCAGGGTGGTACCCCTGACGATGCTGTCGTCCACGATCATGATGCGCTTGCCGTTGACGGTGCTCTTGATGGGGTTCATCTTCATGGAGACGGCTGATTCCCTCTGCTTCTGGTCGGGCATGATGAATGTCCTGTCCGCGAAGCGGTTCTTCATGAAGCCCTCCTCGTACGGGATGCCGGTGGCACAGGAGTATCCGATCGCATGGGCGCGTCCGGAATCGGGCACGGGCATAACGAGGTCGACATCGGCGGGGCACTCCCTTGCCAGGATCTCGCCGATCTTCCTGCGGACCTCGTACACCTCCCTCCCGTCGAGGATGGAGTCGGGTCTGGCGAAGTACACCCACTCGAACATGCAGAAGGCCCTGGGGTGCTCCGCCGGAGCGGGGTAGATTTTGAATGTGTCCTTGGTGATCTCGCATATCTCCCCGGGCTCTATGTCGCGGATGAGCTCGCCCCTGAGGGCGTCGATCGCGGCACTCTCCGAGACAGCGATGTATCCGCCGTCGATCCTTCCGAGACACAGGGGCCTGAACCCGTACATGTCGCGGATGGCGAAGAGGCGGTCGTTGATGAGGATGGTCAGCGAGAACGCTCCGTCGAGCTCCCCCATCGTGGCCCTGATGGCCTTGACGGGGTCGTTGTACATGGTCATGTACTTCCCGAGAAGCTTGGTGACGAGCTCGCTGTCGGAGTCGGTGAGGAAGGTCCAACCCTCCTTCATGTACTTCTCCTTGAGCTCTGCGAAATTGGTTATGTCACCGTTGTGGGCGACCGCCACCGTGCCGAAGTTGGTCATGACGGTGAGCGGCTGGGCGTTCTGGACGCTCTTGGACCCTGTGGTAGAATACCTGACGTGGCCCACGCCGACGTGGCCCAGGAGGGTCTGGATCTCCTCCTTCGGCAGAGCTATCGTCACAAGGCCGTTGCCTTTGACGGTCTCTATCGTACTGCCGTTGAAAACCGAGATCCCGGCGCTCTCCTGGCCGCGGTGCTGGATGATCATGAGGGCTGTGTGCAGCGCTGACGCAACGTCGAAATCCGCACTGATTCCGACCACGCCGCAACTGTGCTCCGGCCCTGTCATGCAATCCCCTTAGTCGCGGATCTTAGCCCAGTTGTAGGACCTGATGGTCGCGGTCTTGCCGTATCCGCAGGAGGCGCAGACTCCTTTCCTGACGTGGTACGAGCGCTTGCCGCACCTGCGGCAGGGGATGTGGGTCTTGAATTTGTTGTGCCTTCCCTGTGCCGGTGTTCCCTTTCCCATGATCAATCACTCCTGTTTATGGTGAGATGTAAATTACATTGTCCCCGCGGACAATCACAACGCTGAGGCTCCTCGTGGGCTGTCCGTCCAAGCGCTCCTCGGCGTTCCTGAGGACCAGGTTCATGTGGGGGTCGTATCCGTCGAGTATCCCGCGGTACTCCCTTCCGCCTTTGAGCACTACCATGACGTTACTGCCGACGGCCTGATTTAGGACGTTCAAGGGCTTCATCATTGTGGCTACCTTTGACACGATACGGCATTCACTATTTGAAGGTTACGAGCTCCCTTATTATTACGCGCGTGGGAGCGCCTCATACGAACGCGCCTATGGTCGGGGCGTCGAGACGGTCCATGTCATAGAATATGATCGCCTCCCTGACCGCGTCGGCGCCGTTGCCGATTCCCATGAAATGGTCCAGGACCGACATCCTCCAGAGGAGGTCCATGACCGTCACCGCCATGCAGCCGTAGTAGGCGTTGGACATGTCGTCCTCGTAGCCGTTCTCGTCCATGAGGGAGAACACGCTGCCCATGAAGCTGTCCCTGCCGTTGAGCGTCTGGACGTATTCGGACAGGACATGCCTGCCTGCCGCATCGGGGATGCGCAGCCTTATGTCCTCGGCGGAGGCGCTCCCCTTCTCATGGAGGTCTCCGTCGTCGTCCATGACGTTCCATGCCACGGTCCCCTCCGAGGCCATGAACATGTTCCAGTTCCACTGGGGGTCGCAGTACACGGGCACGCTGAGAGGGTCGTCCGAGGACATGGATTCCATGGCCGCATCCCTTCCCGCTTCCTCGAGTGAGGGTATGTCCAGGTTGCGCTCCGGCTGGATCCCGGACAGCGACATCAGGGGCTCTATCTGGGACATGTCCATTATGCGGCTTATGTAAGCCAGGTCGGTGAACATGGAGAGGTTCTCCGACACGGTCATCCTGAGTCCGGACGGATCCGCCATGACGCCCGCCTCCCTGCAGTTGGCATAGAACTCGCGGTAGACCGCCGTGGACTCCTCGAGCGCCGAGACGATCCTGGAGTCTGCCCGGGCGACGATGTCCTTGGCCTCGGTCAGGGCATCCGCGCCGGTGCCGGTCCATGCGCCCCTGCACGAGAGGTCCAGCTCCACCTTGATCCTGTCGCTGGCGTAGAGATGGTACGGGAACTGCCTGCAGTAGGTCGTCCTGTGGTCGTAGACCTTGCACCTCCTGTTCTCCAGGAAGACGCAAGAGCCGCAGCCCTTCTTGAGTGCGAGTGCGAAGTACGGTTCAGGCCCCCTTGCCTTCACCAGCGCGTCGGGATGGTTCTTGCGGAAGAACGCGCGCTCCTCCGGCAGGACCTCCGGCTGGCACAGGCAGCACATGCCGCACTGGCTGGGGCAATCGACTTTCCTTCCGGCAACCTCGGAATAATCAACTTCGTAATCGGCCACAGACGTCCCTCCCGAGGGGTTCTCCGCAGAACTCCCCGTCCTCCACCTGCACCTCTCCCCTGACCATAACCGTTTCGGGGAAGACGGCACCGTATCCGCCGTAGGGCGAGTGCCCGCACCTGCTGTGGAGGGCCTTCACATCGATGGTGGAGGACCGCCTCATGTCGAACACGAGCAGGTCCGCATCGTATCCGACGGATATCCTTCCCTTGCGCAGGGAGAACAGCCTCCCGGGATTCTCCGCACCCATGCGGACGGCCTGTGACATCGGGATGACGTCCCTGCGGACCATGTCCATGACCATGGGCATAGTGGTCTCGACGCCGGGTATCCCTCCTGGCGCGGCATCGAACTCCTGCGCTTTCTCCTCCGATGTGTGCGGCGCATGATCCGAACCGAACATGTCGATGTCGCCGGCGACGAAGCGTCTGAACAGCCTGTCACGGCAGTCGATGTCCCTCAGCGGCGGGTTGACCTTGTATTCCGCACCGGTGTGACGGTCGACCTCGAACATCATGTGGTGCATGGTCACCTCCGTGGAGAAGCCGGCGGCCTTGGCGAGGTCCAGACCCTCCGGTGTCGTAAGATGGCAGATGTTTATCGCACCACCCCTGAAGTTCGATGCCAGCCGGCGTATGGCGGTCCACTCGGCCTCGGCGGGACGGTTCCTGAGATGGTCCCTGGTGCAGCGCTCCACATCCTTCCTGATCAGGTGGTCGTCCTCCGCGTGCACGCTCATCCTCCTGCCGGTGGCGAGGACATCCCTCACGGCGGGGATCATCTCCTCGTCGTCATCCAGCAGGATGTTGCCTGTTGTGGATCCCATGAACAGCTTGAATGCCGGCACCATGGGCGCGATCATGCCCGCGTTTATGTTGGCGGTCACCGCCGCGAACAGCCCGTAGTCCACATTGGCCCTCCCTCTCACGGAGGCTTTCTTGTCCCTCAGGGTCTGGACATCGGTCACGGGAGGCTTGGTGTTGGGCATGTCCAGGACGCAGGTGACGCCCCCGTAGGCCGCCGAGAGCGTCCCGGTGTCGAATGTCTCCTTGTTCGTCATCCCCGGGTCCCTGAAATGCACGTGTGGGTCGATGAAGCCCGGGAGGATTATCCCGCTGGTGCCCACGTCCACCCTCTCGTCCCCTCCGGAGACCAGCTTCCCCACGGTCACGATCCTTCCATCCGATATACCTATCTCGGCATAGCGGAGCTCTCCGTCTATGAAGGCACGCCCCTGGATCACCTTCTCTACATCCGTATCATTCACCCCTGGTCACATCGCCGTTCGGCGTCGTCTCGTGATATATCTCGCCATGGAACGAACTGATCCTCGCTCCCTTGTAGGTCCATGCATCGGGCGGTAGGCCGGCCTTCATCGACAGGTGCGCCAGATACTCCTTGGCATCCCATCCCCATTCGACCGGCACCTGCGGGAGCAGCAGCCCCCTGTTGCCCCTGTATTCGAGTATCAGCCCGTCACGGCCGATCACGATCGAGGACACGATGTCCTCCTGGGTCTCCGCATGGATCTCCTCCGGGACGGTCAGCACGGTGACCTCGACCGTTATGTGGTCCAGCTCCCGCTCCCTCAGGTCCGGGAAGCGTGGGTCGTGACACGCGGCCCGTGCGGACTCCTCTATCGCCCTTCCGGCCTGGTAGTACGGCATCGGGAAACCGATGCAGCCACGGAGGTCGTGGGACGGATAGGTGCTCAGAGTGACGAAGACACCCGACGGCTCCATGAAGCGTCCGTCTTCGGGGACGAAGGACAACGGGGTCCCGCGCACCTCCGATTCGACGGATGCCCTGGCCAGACGAACGGCCTCCGATCCGAAAGGCATCGGATCACTCCGTCTTGGTGTAGTCCGTCACCTTGATCTCGGACGGGCCCTCGGGCTCGTCCCTGTTGATCTCGACCTTCTGGACCTTCGCCTTCCCGCAGGTGTCGTTGGCCCTGCAGGTGCTGTCCTTCCAGTTCCTCTCCGTGCTGCTGGCGGCCTCCCTCATGAAATCCGGGATGGGCGCCTTCTGCATCATGGCGGAGAGCCCCATGAAGAGCTCCATCCCCATGGCCATGAAGTGCCTCTGGACCTCTGGATCCATGAACATGGAGTAGGTCGCCTTCGCGAACTCCTCCGCCTTCTCCTTGGCCGCGTCGGCCGTGTTCATGGCGTCGTGGGCCGCGCTCCTACCGGCCGATGCGATCTCGATGGCCCCCTCCTTCTGGAGGACCATGATCTTCTCGATGAGCTCCCTGTTCTTCGAAACGAATTCCTGGAATTCCTCTTCGGTGCCTGCCATGATCATTCCCTCTTGAACTTTATAACGAGCTCATCATCCTTGAAGTCTGCCCCGACGACCTGGGCGTGGACGAGTGCGTCGGGAAGCTGGATGTTGCGCTTCTGGCTGCCCACATGGATCATCACCGTGCTCTGATCTATGCGGAACAGCTCCACCTTGGAGCTGTCGACGAAGGGCATTCTCATGACGATCTTGTCGACGCCGCCCTCTGTGATGAAGGACATCGGGCTGCGCTCGGAGTAGATCTTGTACGGATCCTCGTCCCCGTAGATCATATCGGCCATCAGCTTCAGCTTATCGAGACCGCGGAGCTCCGTCCTCATCATCTCGCAGTACTTGATCTCCATCGGATCGAACGCGTGGTGGATGAGCTCCATGTTCTCCTCCTGCTCCCTGAGCTTGTCCTTGAAGAACCCTCCCTCGCCTGCCTCCTCGGGCAGGACCCTGTTGACGACCAGGGTCTCGACGTTCTTGTTGTAGAGGCACAGATAGGTGTACGCGCGCATGGTCTCCCTTATGACCATCTTCTCGGGGTTCAGGACGAGCCTCACAGTGGTCCTGTGCGGATCCTCGAGGAGGACCTTGACGCGGTCCATGTTGTCCTTGATGTCACCGACGCTCTCAAGAACCTCATCGGACGGGAGCGGCATGTCCATGACCCTGCCGACGGTGGCGCGGGCGATGTGCATCAGCCTCTTGATCATGCCGAACCCCTTGTCCAGATACCAGTTGGTGACGTCCGGGAAGCTCAGCAGCCTGAGCGTCTCCCCGGTGGGGGCGGTGTCCATGACGATGACGTCATACTTCCCCTCGTCCTCGAACTGGTTGACGTAGAACAGGGCGGAGATCATCTCCATCCCGGGAAGGATCGCCATCTCCTCCGCCGAGATCTCCCCCATCCCCTGGGAGAGCATGAATGCGGCCACGTAGTTCTGGATGTCCTTCCACTTCGTCTTCATCTCGTGGATGATGTCAATCTCAAGGGCGTCCAGGTTCGGTTTGACGTTGGTTATCGTCGTTCCGAGATCCATGTCGAGGGAGTCCCCGAGGGAGTGGGCGGAATCCGTGCTCATCAGCAGCGTCTTGTAGCCCAGTTCCGAAAGCCTGTACGCGGTGGCCGCGGATGTCGAAGTCTTACCGACACCACCCTTGCCGGTGTAGATGATGAGCCTCATGGGATGGGGCTAGGCCGAATCCCTATTTAACTGGACGGAACGAAGGACGGCGAAGACCGCAGAATATGCGCATCGATCAGCGATGTGAGAAGAATATGGTGCCGGGAATGGGGTTCGAACCCATGACCTTCGGATTTCCCTGGAAGAGGTCTATATGACCAGAACCCTATGAGTCCGACGCTCCACCAGGCTGAGCCACCCCGGCCTTAGTCGGGGGATTGGCTTGTAGTTTATATTGATTTCTATAGCCAGATTACAGTCAGACAGCGATTCGGGAGAATGGATGTGTAAAATGTTTTTCTGGAGGGCCTTCGCGGCCCTCCGGAATCACTCCTCAGCGGGAGTCTCCTCAGCAGGGGCCTCGGCCTCAGCCTCGGTCTCGGTGGCGGGCTCCTCGGCGACCTCCTCAGCAGGGGTCTCCTCGGCAGCCTCCTCCTCGGCAGGCTGGACGTCGGCGGCGGGCATGATGGACTCGGGCTCGCCCTCTCCGGCGGCGAGGACCTCGGACTTGCGGATCTCGATCCTCTTGATGGGGATGATGATGCGGCAGGCCCTGGCCAGCTCCTTGGCGAGGTCTCCGGAGACGATGTCCTTGACGATCTCGGAGAGGGTCCTCTCCTGTCCGATGGCGACGAGGGTCTCTCCGATGACCCTCCTCATGGCGTCCTCCTGGGAGGACTGGATGCGCCTGTCGGCGATGGACATGGTCTTGAGCCTGTAGGTGAAGCCGTCCTTGGTGACGATGTCGACGACGTGGTCGGTCTTGGTCTTTCTCCTGCGGGTCAGCCTCCTGACGTAGTCGCTGGTCAGGTCGTGACCGACGAAGGCGGTCTTGGCGTCGTGTCCGTCAACGGATGTGACCTTGAACTTGAGCTTGATGTGCATCTTGGAGAAGTCCCCGGTCAGGTCCTGGACGGTGACCTCGACGGTACGTCCGATGACGTACTCGGGGTCGGCGGAGGGGGTCTCTCCGATCTCGGTCTCGTTGAACATGCGGGGCGCGTGGACCTTGTACCACTCTTTCGCCTTCCACTTGTCCTTCACCTTGCGGCCTGCTACGGCCTTGACTTTCTTTGCGGGTGCCATGTTATGACTCCTTTAACTGACCGTTGGGATTCGGTGATTGTATTAAAAGCTATGCTGATTGAAAAAATGATGAGCCTGCTCAAATATTCACATAGCCAGACATTTTTTCTTTATCATGATTAGGAATAATTTATCCTGATTGAACTAGTACCGCTTATATTTTAAATTAACCCAAATTATCTTAGAGCTAAACACCGCCGGAAAACACACGATGATATGATGGGACTGCGATGGAATAGGCCCTGTGCAGATGGGTGATGGAGAAGTGTGTGGAGGGGCGGAGCCCCTCCGTTGATAGGGTTTATCAGAGAGTCACGGGGGTGATGTGCGCAGAGAGACCGAGGTCCTCGGCGGACATTCCCATGGCCAGTCCGTACAGCTGGGACAGGTGCAGGACGGGGATGCTGTATCCGAGCTCCTTCTGGGTTCCGTCGAACTGGAGGTGGCAGAAGGGACAGACATCGATGATGTACTGGGCTCCGGACTCCTTCATGTTCTCGAGGTTGGTCTCGGTGAACTTCTTGGCGACGTCTCCGAAGGCGGCCTTGAGTCCTCCTCCGGCTCCGCAGCACAGCATCTTCTGCTTCCTGGGCATGCTCTTGGCACCGGTGGCCTCGATGAGCTCGTCGAGGATCTTGGGGTCCTCGGGGTCGTCGACGCCCTTGATGTTGCTGGGCTTCAGGAAGTGGCATCCGTAGAATGCGGCGACCTGGTAGGACAGGGGGTTGGTGACCTTGGCCTTGATTCCCTCGATTCCGACCTCCCTGTAGAGGACCTCTGCGAAGTGGTAGACCTTGGTGGTTCCCTTGTACTCCATTCCGATCTCCTTCAGGACCTCGTTGACCTCGGCCAGGAGCTTCTCGTCGTGAGCGAGCTCGTGAGCGGCGTCGAACAGGGATCCGTAGCATCCGTTGCAGATGGTCAGGATCGGGAGCCCCTCCTTCTCGGCGAGGGCCAGGTTCCTTGCGGCGGCGGCGAGCCAGGTCTTCTTGCTGAAGGCCCTGATGACTCCGGGCGCGGGGCAGCAGCTGGCGTCCTGGAGGTCGACGAGCTCGACTCCGAGGGCGGCGCAGACGTCCCTGGTGGATTTCTCGATTCCGGGGTACCTGAGGGGTGCGATGCATCCGAGGAAAAACGCGTACTTTGCCATGAGAATCACTCCGTAATCTTGGTGAAGCCAGTAGCGGCCAGGATCTTATCGAGGTCGGCCTTGGCCTTGTCGTTGGACAGAACAGTGGGCGGGACTCCGGGCAGACCGAGCTTCTCCCTGAGGGCGGTGATGTCGTCCTTGACGGGAACGGTGTGTCCGTACTTGACCAGGTTCCTTGCGGTTCCCTTGTGGTTGTCGTACATGTGTCCCTCCGCGACCGCGATGTTCCTGAGGGCAATGATGATGTCGACGATGGGGACCTGCCTGGGGCACCTCTCCACGCAGGTGTAGCAGGTGCTGCACTCCCAAAGCTCCTCGCTGTTGATGATCTCCTCCTTCATCCCGAGCTGGGCCATCCTCATGAGCTTCCTGACCCTGTAGGATGTCCTCCTTCCAGAGGGGCATCCCGCTGTGCAGGTTCCGCACTGGAAGCACATCTTGACTTCCTCGCCACCGGCAGCGGCGATCTCTTTCGCGAAATCGGGGTTGGGCGTAACCATAGTTATCGGCCCACTCACCTGTTTTTTGATATTTAATATGGACAGTCAACGCCGATATGATATTACCTGTTAGGGTAATCCTTATTCTCAGATGTTCCTGGAGATGAGCGCCCTGACTATCCTGGACACGTTCCTGGACTCCTCGCGGTAGATCGCCGTGATCGCATGGCGCAGCATCTTCGGGTCGATCGCGCTCTTCAGCCTGAGGTTCCTCCTGGTCAGCAGGAACTCGTCCACGAAGAAGCTCTTGTTCGAACCCAGGAGCTCCGGAAGCGAGAAAGTCTCGGAATCTATCGTGTACTCCCTGTCCTCGGAGTCGAGGAACATGAACGCCACTCTCTGGGCGCCGTACTTGTATCTGATGAAGGACGGGCCGTTGTCCACGAAGACCATGCCCATATAGCCGATCTCCTCCATCTGGAACTCCTCCGCGTCGAAAAGGTAGAGGGGATCGTCGATGATCGCGAGGTCTGCGCGGTCCTCCCTCATCATCCTGATGTTGTACTGGTCGTCCGACACCACGATGTTGGCCCCCGGTATCTTCAGGGATGATATGACGGACATCATCAGGTCCTCCGTGACGGGGCTGCAGCAGACGGTGAACCCCCTGTCGGTCTCGCAGCGATGGTCCATGGACCTTGCGAGCTCCGCGATCTCAAGCCCCTGCTCCGTGAGGGCGGACCCTGCCGGCGTGGTCCTGAGGACCGGTGCCCCCGCGGCATCCTCGATGCAGCGGATGTACTTGTGCAGGACCGGCACGGATATGCCGAGCTTCCTGGCTGCGGCAGTCTGGCTACCCGTCTCCTGGACCGCCAAAAGGGCCTCCAGCTGACGGGTGGTCACCGTCTTCCCGTTGATCGTCTGGGAATTCCTGACGGAAATGTCCATGGTCTCGACAGTGTTATCCAAAAAGATAACACTGACGGATACGCCCTTGGCGAAGGATGATATCGGAGCAGCCCGATGCCCGCCCGATTTGCATGACCGGAGTTGAGAGAGGTTCCAGAACTGTTGTTGTCGGACTCGGTAGCCCCATAATGTGTGATGACGCCGTCGGACTCCGCGTTTCTGAGGCCATCGACGCAATGGGCTTCGAGGACGTGGACTGCTGCCAGGAGGCCGTGGGCGGACTGGACATCCTGCCTGTGATCCACGGCTACAGGTACGCCATCATCGTGGATGCCATACAGACCGGCGAATACGGCCCCGGCACGGTCATGCTGTACTCCGAGCGCGACTTCGATGAGAACGTGACCCATGCCGCGACGCACGACGTGAACCTCCCGACGGCCATTAAGATCGGCCGCCAGATGGACCCGGAGATCATGCCCGAAGAGGTCCGGTTCGTCGCGATAGAGGTCCAGGACATCAGGACCATGACCGAGACGATGACCCCCGAGGTGGAGGCCTCGGTGGAGAGCGCCTGCGGGGCGGTCATCCACCTGATGACGGAGCTCACAGGGTCAGAGCCGAGGCGTCGTAGTTCCTGATCTCCCTGTTGCCCTTGCCCAGGACGACGGTGTTGAGACGGTCCTCCCTGAGGAGGTCCTGGGCCACGCGCATGACGTCGTCCTCCGTGACGGCGTCTATCCTGGCCAGACGGTCCTCCAGGGTCTCTGTGGAACCGTTGAGCATATGGTTGACCCCGAGCCTGTAGAGCCTGTGCTCCGTGGACTCCATGTTGCGGACGTTGGCTCCCTTGACCAGCCTCTTCGCCCTCTCGAGCTCGCCCTTCTCGAGTCCCTCCCTGAGGAAACCGGAGATCACCGTCGCGACGGTCTCCATGGCCTCGACGACGTTCTTGTCGGTGCAGGACATGTACGATGTCAGGGACGAGGCGTCGCTGTTCTGGGACACTGTGGTGTAGATCGAGTAGACGAGAGCCTTCTTCTCCCTGACGGCCTGGAACAGCCTCGAGCTGGTCCCGGATCCGAGGACGGCGCTGACCATGGAGGCCGCCATCCTGTCCGGATGGGACGCCCCGTACGACGGGAACCCCATAGCCACATGGCAGTGCTCCGCGTCGCCCTTCACGAACCTGTACTCCGACTTGGGGGCCGATGGGGCAGAGCGCTGGTTCCTCGCGCCTCCCGACATACCGTCCAGGGTCTCCTCGGCCCAGCGGACCGTCTCATCCACGTCTATGGATCCGGCGGCGTACACGGCCAGGTTGGGTATCCTGTACTTCTCGTCATAGTAGGCGCGGAGGTCGGCGGAGGTCAGCCCGGCGACGATCTTCTCGTCGCCGCCCTCGTCCTGGCACAGCGGATGGCCCCTCCACAGAGTCGACTCGAAGAGGTCATGGATGTAGCTGTCCGGCTCGTTGCGGATCATGCTCAGCTCCTGCAGGACGATCTTCTTCTCGAGCTCGGTGTCCTCCTCGTTGATCTTCGGATGCGCCACGATGTCCCCGACCATGTCCATGGCGGTGGATGCGGTCTCCTTGATGGTTATCCCGTAGAATGCGGTCATCTCCCTGCCGGTGAAGGCGTTGAGCTCCCCTCCGGCGCCCTCCATCTCCTTGGCCATCTGATACGAGTCCCTTGTCTCGGTCTCCCTGAAGACTGTGTGCTCCAGAAGATGGGAGAGGCCGAAGATGCCGGGATGCTCGTCCCTGGAACCCGTGGCCACCCCTATCATGAACGCGGCGCTCTGGCTGCCGGGGAGGTTCTCGACCACGACGGGGACTCCCCCGGAGGTCCTGGACAAGGTGATGGTGCTTCCGCTCATGGTTGCGGGTAGAATAGAACTTCTTAAAAAGGTTAGTGGTATTATGGAGGAGTATGGCAGTCAAGACAATCAGATACGAGGACATGAATCTGGAGAACCCCGTGGCGGTCATAGGGTTCCCCAGCGTGGGTCTCGTCAGCTCCATCGCGGCCAACTACATGGTGGGACAGCTAGACATGACGCCCATCGCGGGACTGTCGTCCCCTTCGATGCCCCCGTACTGCCTGATCTACAAGGGGGTTGCTTACCCGCCCGTCAGGTTCTATGGCAGGAAGAGCACCACCAAGACTGGGAGGGACCTCATCGTCTGCATGTCCGAGTACGCCCCGAAGCCCGAGGACTGCTACGAGCTCGTCCAGGCGATCCTGTCGTATCTGAAGTATATGGGATGCCATGACATCATCAGCCTCGAGGGCACCGCCAGGATCAACGACACGGACGGACCGGTCGTCTGCGGTGTCGGACCCGGCGCGGCGAAGATGGCGAAGAAATCCAAGCTCTCCGTGATGGAGGGTGGCATGGTGAAGGGGACCACCGGGATCATGCTCTACGAGGCCCCTCCGATGGGGATGGGCGTCACCACGCTCATGACCCCCGCCAACCCGTCCCTCCCGGATCCCGGATCCGCCGCCGCGTACATCCCTGCGATATCGTCGATGGTTCCCGGACTCAGACTGAGCGCCAAGCCCCTGCTCGCAGAGGCCGAGGAGATCAGGAAGAAGATGCAGTCCGAGCAGGAAGAGGTCGAGAAGCGCGAGGAGGAGCGCGCATCCCAGCTGTACGGCTGAGCCCTCTACGGGCACCCTTTATAATCGAAGAGCGGGATTGGGCCGCCATGGAACTCGTACCGTCCAAATTCTTCATCACACACAGCTCCGCGGTCAGCCCGGTCTCAGACCTCAACGCCTTCGACAGGGCGCTGATCTCCGCCGGGATAGGCGAGCAGAACCTCGTGTCTGTGTCATCCGTCATCCCCAAGGGGGCCCAGCTGGTGGAAAGGTGCGAGATGCCCATGGGGGCGGTCACCCACTGCGTCCTCGCCCAGATGCGCGGGACCGAGGGGGAGACCATCGCCGCCGGGATCGCCTACGCCTACAGGAAGGACGGGAAGGGGGGATACGTCGCCGAGGGACACATCCACGGATCCGCCGAATCCCTCCGCAGAAACCTGACCTGGAAGATGGACGAGATGGCGAGGATCCGCGACGTCGAGTTCGATGAGATCCATTTCGTCGCCGAGGACCTGGAGATCCCGCTGGACCACTACGGTTGCTGCCTCGCCGCCCTCGTGTTCACGGAGTACCGCTGATGTACGGTCTGGCACTCTGCGGCGTGTGCAGGAGACCCAGGATAGTGGACGAATCCAAGTCCGAATCCGCATGCCCGTACTGCAACTGCGTCCAGAAGACCAAGGACCTGGCCGTGTACTTCGAATCCTCGGACCAGGACGCTGTCCGTGAGGCCCTCTCGCAGGCGACCGGCTTCATACCTCCTGACATGGCGAAGAAAAAGGAGAGGATCGCCAACGCAGACCCGTATTCCACCATGGTCTACAGGTACGAGCACTGCTCCGACCTGGAGGAGAAGATGGAGATACTCGCGGAGGGCCTGACGGCAATCAAGGGCACGTTCACCCTCGACGACGTGCGCGAGATCGCGGGGGACCGCGCCGAGAAGATGGTCTCGGCCATGCTCGACCGCTGCATCATCTCCGAGGTCCGCATCGGCGTGTACAGGGCCTGACTCATCCCCTCTTGGGGATGTCGTCGCGCTTCTTCCCCTCCATCCTGAGAACCTCCCTGACGATCTGGGGCAGGCGCTGGAACATCGTGCGGTAGTACATGTACCCGGAGAACAGGATTGCGATGACGGCGCAGACGTAGTACACCACCATCCCTCCGAGCGTCCCTCCCTGCAGGAAGACGGTGAGCAGGATGTTGAAGATGATCAGAGGGATCATCGCCTGGAGCGCGAACTCCATCACCCTGTGCCTAGCGATGCCCTCGCCCACGGTCGTGCCGCAGGCTCCGAGGATGAGCGAGTTGGAGATGGAGATCACTATGAGGATCAGGACCGAAAAATCGATCGCCCATCCGGTGCTGGCGACCGAGAAGCATATCCCGGTCGACATCCCGCACGAGATCCCGAGTCCGAGGGCGTAGCCGTAGAACACGGAATCGGATTTGCCCCTGAACCTCTTCAGGTTCATGACGACGACCATCGCCATGGCCTCTATCGCCGCCATTATCACCATGTACACGACGTTCGTGGCGAATCCCAGGACCACCATCGCGAAGACCAGAACGGATCCGGCGATCATCCCGACTACCAGAAGCATGAAGAAGGTCGGGTCGCTGAAGAAGGGCTGCTCGACCCTCGGGTAGGTGTAGTTGCGGACTCCGAGGTACATGAGTATCAGCGCGGGGCCGATTCCCATCACCATCGCGATGCCGAATGCTAGGTCCATAATCCGATGATGTGTGGTGGTATTTTAATCATTACGGGAGGAACCATCGGGAGACCCGTCCATGAGCTTGTCGTAGTAGTGGACGACCATGCAGGACCTCTCGCATCTCCCGCAGGAGTTGCACCTCTCCGGATCCACCCTCATCCCTCCGGAGATGGAGATCGCCTTCCTAGGACAGCCCTTCTCGCAGATCCCGCACTCGGTGCACATCTGGGCGCGGATCAGCGCTTTGACAGACCTCTCGAAGATGCGTCTCACGTTCCGCTCGTCCGGTGCGTTGACAGACACCTGCCCGCCTCCGAAGAGCCTCGCCCTCCCGATCGGCAGCCTGAGCAGCGCGATCTCATACTCCCCGTCGTATCTGACGTCGCCGATCGTGCGCAGCGCGTCTGCGACGTAGGAGAAGTCCCGGGATCTGGGGATGGTGACGACCGCCTCCATCGAGTACCCGCCTGCCGCACAGGACGATGCCCCCTTCAGCATCCTCATGCTGGGACCGGATGCGGCCTTCGGCCTCAGGTCGAGACGCATCTCCTCCGAGAGCTGCACCATCTTGGGCGGCAGGACCTTCCACCTCCAGAACCCTGAATCGACGTACTCGTCCGGGAGCCCCCGGGACCTGGCGTATTCATGCAGATGGTCCTCCCATCTGGTGTAGAGCTCCGGATGGATCCTGCCGGTGTTCCTCCATTCGCTAGACAGGCACGAAGGGCACAGATAGCATCCGATCCTCTCGAAATCCCTGTCGTAGAGCGGATTGTAATCCAGATTGTGGGAGAGGATGTACAGCCACACCTCGGCGGCGGTCCAGGAACGGATCGGATTGAGATTGATCTGGTTGGGTACGAACGGGTTCCTCGTGACGAACCCTATCCCGGACCTGGCGTACGACTCGAGCCAGCGGTTTCCCTCCACCGTCACGGTGCCTTCCGGGAAGTCCCTGTCGATCATGTCCGTGATCGGGCCGAGCTTGCAGACCTTGCAGCACCATCTGAAATCCTTCGCCGGCGGACCGAACGCGTCGACGTTCTCCCAGAATCCGTCGCCGCCCGATGCCACATGGAGCCTGTTCCCGTGCTTTCCCGCGAAGGCCCTGACATACTCCACGGTCTCCGGAAACTCCAGACCCGTGTCGATGTACATCAGTTCGATGCGGTCAGCGGCCTGGGATGCCAGACCGTAGGCCGCGAGCGAGTCCTTCCCGCCGGAGAACGACACCGTCACGGGAAGGCCCCTGCCGTTCTTCTCCTCCAGGAACGTCCTGATCTCCCTCACGGCACGCCTCTGGATGCGTTTCAGGTGATCGCGGTTGCATGCGATGAACGTACGCAGGTCCGCCTCCGGTACGGTGTGCGCCGGCGACGGTTGACCGATGTCGCGGATCTTCACCGCGCGCTCCGAGGATTTCAGGGATCCGCTGTCCTCCAGGGCGATGCCCGCGCCTATCCTCTGGCCCTTCCTGACTATCACGGGGTCCCCCTTGGAGAAGTCCCCGACCACGTCGTTCAGGTTTCCGCCGGGCACCACCTTGCCCTTGAGGTGCCCGGACATCCCCCAGAACCACACGATGTTCTTCGTCGCCGCATCGTGGAACATGTCCGCCCCGGGCTGCCTGACCTCCAGGACCATCCTGTCCTGGCGCATGTCGAACCTCACGACTCCGAGGACGGCGCCGTCCGCGATGACCTCGTCGGTACGGTCCTCGCCCGGGACCTTGTTGAACCATATCGACCTCCCTCTGAGAGGAGCATCGGTACCGAACGCCTCGCGGAACAGGCGCAGCACGAGGTCGATGCTGTCGCCCATGCACGGCCTGATGTCGCCTGGGCTGTTTATCCTGAACTCCCTGCCGGATGAGCCGCAGACGGAGCACTTGTCACCCAGCAGTAGCGTGCCGCATTCGTCGCACCATCTGCACGTCTCCTTGCCGTGGGCAATGTTGGAGGCCATGTGCGAAGGATTCTGCTTCATCTTTATATGGATGAGCCCTTATGCAAACAGCATGCAGGACCCGTACGATTACGAGATCCAGGTCAATCCGGGATACGGGAAGAAGAGGTTCAGCCGCCAGGAGCTGCTGGACATCCTTGTGTCGATCATCGTCCTGTCCGTGGCATTCATGGTCCTCTATCGCAACGGAACGATAATGACGTGCCTGGAGTACCATCTGGGAGCCAACGGGAGGTGGGCAGGCCTCTTCGGCATCTGCCTCGCACTGGTGTTCTTCTCATTCCTACTTCACGAGTTCGGGCACAAGTTCGTCGCTCAGAAATACGGCATGTGGTCCGAGTTCAGGATGTACCCGTTCGGACTGGTGCTGACCCTGGTGACATCCATATGCGGATTCCTCTTCGCGGCGCCCGGCGCGGTCTACATCCGCGGATACGCTGACCTCGAGAAGAACGGAAAGATCAGCATGGCGGGACCCATCGTCAACATCTTCCTCGCCGCCATCAGCATCGCGGTCGTGATGATCATCAACGACAGCCCCTACTGGCTAAGCGATACCGAGTTCCTAGTGATCCTTGTGTTCTCTATGATGGCATCGCTCAACTCGTTCCTGGCGCTGTTCAACCTGATACCTATCGGACCTCTGGACGGAGGCAAGATCCTGAGATGGAACAAGGTCGTCTGGGGACTGATGTTCGCCGTGGCCATAATCGAACTTGCCTGCGTCTATCTGGCATTCGACATAAGTTACTACGTGTTACAATTCATGTAATCCCAGCCGGGATCACATCCCCCGCCGTCTGGCGGGGTGATCTTCTCCTTCAGCTTCCGTCCTCGCCCTCGGACTCCACCACGACTATCTCCGCATCGGGCGCATGGCTCGCGATGCTCCTGATGCCCTTGAGACAGGACTGCTTGTCGGCATAGGCCTGCGAGGCGGCTATGATCTCACCGTTGGATGCCTTGAGCCTGAACCTGGTCTTCCCTCCAGCATCGATGTACACCTCGTACTTGGGGTTCTTGAGGGGTTGGTATCCCTGCACGGTCTGGTCCTCCACGTCGACGCCGCAGTTGTTGCGGACGCTCTCGGCTCCGGCCTTGCAGTTTGCCAGGGACGCGTATACCTGCGATGTGCATATCACCTGGTGGTTGTTGGCCACGAGGTTGAACATGTACCCTCCATTAGATGTCGGCTTGATCTCGAACTTGCCCATCCTAACACCTCTGATGATGGATTCGGGGGAAGGGCATATATTAACAGACATTAAGGTAGTATGAGCGTAGTCCATCTGTGGATGTACATTCATCAATGATGAACGGAATCGGATGGAAACACGGAAAAGCGACGACGTGCGACGGACTTCCCTTAGGGGATGCCCGTCTGAACATTACCAATGTTGAAGAACTGGCAGGGCGATGCGGGTGTTCGCCCCGCCAGAGTGGTTTTCCCCCGAAGGGATCACATGAAGTCGGCGCAGGGGTACCTCAGGTTCCTGAGGATGCTACCCTCCCACTGCTCCAGCTTTCCGGGGTTGAGGATGTTCTCAGGATCCATCGCGGCCTTGATGGCTCTGATGGAGGACATCTCGGAGGCCCTCTCCTTCTGGAAGTTGGGTGCCTTGGATATGCCCACACCGTGCTCCCCTGTGACGGTTCCGCCGAGTTCGATGCAGACGTCGAAGATCTCGTCGACCGCCTTGACTCCCCTCTCCCACTGGTCCTTGTCGTTCACATCGATGACCATCTTTGTGTGGAGGTTCCCGTCGGAGGCGTGTCCGTATGTGGCTATGGTCACGTCGTACTTCTCGGCGATCTCCTGGAAGGCCTTGACGGCCTTGGGGACCTGGGACACGGAGACGCCCATGTCGTCGGCCAGGGACACGCAGGCGTACCCGGGCTTCAGGGCGGAGAGGGAGGTCATGACGGACTTCCTCGCATCCGTCCACTGTGCCATGAGCTTCTTGTCCTTGGTGGGGATGACCTCTATGGCGCCGATTCCCTTTGCGATCTCCTCCACGATGGCGAGGTCCCTGTCGATGATCTCGTCAGTCTCCCCGTCGACCTCCACGATGCACAGGGCACCGCAGTCCGGGAGGGGGTTGCCACGGGCCTTGTTGACCGCGTTGATGCTCACGCTGTCCATCAGCTCGCAGGACGAGGGGATCAGGGGCTTGGCGATGATCGCGGAGATGCATCTGCCGGCATCCTCCACCGTGTTGAAGCAGCAGAGGCAGTTGGCCGCCTTCTTGGGCTTGGTGGTCAGCTTGAGGGTGACCTCGGTGATGACTCCGAGGGTGCCCTCGGATCCGCACATCAGACGGGCCAGCTGGTATCCGGATGAGTCCTTGATGGTCCTGGTCCCGCAGCGCACGATCTCTCCGTCGGCCTTCACGAAGGTGAGTCCCATGACGAAGTCCCTGGTGGCACCGTACTTCACGGCGCGCATACCGGAGGCGTTGTTGGCGACCATTCCCCCGATCTGACAGGCCTCGGCGGATCCCGGGGACGGAGGGAAGAAGAAGCCGTATTTGGCCAGCTCCTCGTTGAGGTCGTTGTACACGCACCCGGCCTCCACATCCACCCAGAGGTCCGCCACGCTGACCTTGAGGACCTTGTTCATCCTCTGCATGGCCATGACTATGCCGCCCTTGATGGGAACGGCGGAACCGCAGAGTCCTGTTCCGGCACCGCGGGGGGTGACCGGGATCTTGTTGGCGTAGGCGATCTTCATGATCTCCGACACCTGCTCCGTTGTGGTGGGCTGGACCACGATGTCCGGAGTGTTGTGGAATATGGATGCGTCGAATCCGTAAGTGTATAGGACGGCGGGCTCGGTGGAGTAGCCCTCCTTGCCTACGACCTTCTCTATCTGGTCGATGATGCTCTGATCCATTGATGGACACCTCTTCAAACTGGGTGCCGATGGCGACCCTCGCTTTAAAAGGTTGCGCGCACGCGGATGGGATTGAAACAGGCCTTCGGACGCCGACGCCACCTCCCGACGCTGGCACATGTCTATGCTGCGCCTGGCCCCGGAATGCTCCCCTCTCCGCTCCTCAATATAAATATCGGGACGTGTTCGCCACATCCATGAAATCCGTAATCGTTCTTCTCGGACCCCCGGGATCCGGAAAAGGGACCCAGGGAGAGAAGCTGAGCGAGGAGCTCGGCTACACCAGGCTCTCCACCGGCGACATGCTGCGCGAGGCCGTCAGGAACGGCACCGAACTCGGAAAGAAGGCCAAGACGTACATGGACGCTGGAGCCCTCGTCCCCAACGACCTCATCATCGGCCTCATGAAGGAGAAGATCGCCGGTGCCAAGGGAGGCGTCATCCTGGATGGCTTCCCCAGGACCGTCGAGCAGGCTGACGCGCTCGGAGAGCAGGTGGATGTGGACCTCGCTCTGAATCTCGACGTCGATGATGACGAGCTCGTGAACAGGCTCACCAAGAGGCGCTCCTGCCCCGACTGCAACGCCGTCTACCACCTGATCTACAACCCCCCGAAACAGGAGGGCGTCTGCGACAAGTGCGGCGGCAAGCTGTACCAGAGGGACGACGACAAGGAGGAGACCGTCATGAACAGGCTCAAGGTGTACCGCGAGAACACCATGCCCCTCATCGACTACTACGGTGGCAAGGGAACCCTGGTCACCATCAAGGGAGTCGGCGACATCGACGAGATCTTCGCCAAGGTCAAGGAAGCCGTTCAGTAAACCTCAATACATGCCGGGGGAGACCCCGGCCTCATCCCCGTCATCATTCTCCACGGGGATCGAGGACATTATGCGCTCGATCTCTGCCAGCGCTTCGGCGACCTTGCGCCCGTACTCGGTGAGGTTGATTCTCACGGAGTTGCGTTCACCGATCGGGTTCAGGACGATCAGGCCGCTCTTCTCCAGGATGTAGAGCTTCTCCGGCATGCGCGGGTTGCGCGATATGTCCCTGTACAGATCGGACTTCCTGCAACCGTCATGGAGCGAGAGATAGATCATCACGGCTATCGCATGCTTCTCCTCGAGGACGTGGACCCTCAGCGGTACGCTGAAGAAGTCTCCATCCCCGTCGTTGAACGCACACATAGGCATTGGGCACTCATCATCCATGTTATCACCTGAACGGTTCCACTCCCGCGGCCAGACAACCGAGCCTTCGGACGGATTGTGTCATTACGGAAGTTTTTAGATTTATATTTGTGTAGAGCTACGTCTATGTTTTAGAGCTAGGTCCATACGCCTTCGAGCCCTGGCACATGGTGTTCCGTCGAAAAGGGGCGGATGGTGCCTGCGTATAGATAGATTTAAGAACAATAACGAATTCCTGGGGTCTGATAGCCTCGTAGTGTAGTGGTCAATCATGCGGGACTCTGGATCCTGCGACCTCAGTTCGAATCTGGGCGAGGCTACCATTTCTCTTCTCTCATTCATCGTTCATGGCCGTCACGTGGGCTGTCCTGTCGCTTCCGATCATGATGGCCTTGATGAAAAATGGGGATTCCGGTCAGCGGAGTACACCTGCTGACCGAGGAGGCGCACATCCCTGGAACGGCCCTTTCCCACGGACCGGATCGACGTCCGACCCCTGCATCCCGCAAGGGCAGGGGGCGCACGTGTATCCCAAGGGCGGCTACACAGACCGATGAGCGTCCGGACCCCTTCCGGACGATCGGTACCACTTATCGGCATTGACACTTCTGAAGAGGTCGGGTCTGCACTTCTTGCAGGGACGTCTGCCCGCGGCCTCTGCCTCCCCCTTCGACCCGAAGAACAGTATGTTTCTCTCGAGCGGGGTGCGCACATGACATGACGGGAGACAGTATATCTCCGAGTTCGTGGCGCTGAAGTAGAACCTACCGTCGTACTTCGGATCGTGACGCCTCACAGCCTCGAACATGCTAGCCTCGGTCAGACCATCCATGTTTTTCCTCCTGGACGAATGACGTCCGGGTCATTTGATAAGTGTTAGCAGTCGGATATATATGAAAGAACTGGCAGACCTGCCGCGCCGACAACCAACCCTATATAGATGAGCCAGGGTTCCCGTGGACATGGCCGTCGGAGAGTTCGCTGGTTATGCCAAATGGTGGATGCTGTCCAAGTGCGGGAGGAAGTCCCCGCTGGTGGTGACCATAGGCATCGGTTACGCATGCAACCTCAGATGCAGGCACTGTGCGATAGACTCCATGCTCAGAGCGAACCCGGGGATGAAGGCCAAGCTGACCTATGACGAGATCGTGGCGGAGCTGCGCTCGAGGTACTCAGAAGGTGCCAGGATAGCCTACTTCGAGGGCGGGGAGACCACCATGTGGGAGGATTCCGGCAAGGACCTCGGGGATCTGATAGACGTCGCCAAGGACATCGGATACTACAATGTCGGCTACACGACCAACTGCACGACGGGCAGGATATTCACCAACTCGGACGTCATCTCCGTGAGTCTTGACGGCCCCGAGGCGGTGCACGACCGCGTCCGCGGGGACGGGGTGTTCGGCAAGGTCATGAAGACCCTGGAAGGTCTCGAGTTCTCGGGGAGCGTGTACGCCAACATGGTTCTTCAGAAGGGTAATCTGGAGTACATCCGCGAGACCGCCGACATCGTCAGGGACAACCCACGCCTCGCGGGGATCGTCTTCAACTTCATCACACCCCCGCCCTACGAGCTCCTACCGTCGCCCGAGGAGAGGAGCGTGGCCATCGAGGAGATACGCGCACTCAAATCCGAAGGATATCCCATCCTGAACTCGAAGAAGGGACTGGACCTCCTGGCTGAGGAGGACTGGGAGGCTAGGTGCCCGAAGTACCTCTCGGCGTTCCTGCTGCCAGACGGCACCAGGAAGAACGGCTGCCCCTCGGAGGGGACGGAATCCTGCAGGCACTGCGGGTACGATGCCGTCCGCGAGTACCATCTCATAGACAGGGGGAGCCCTTCGACCGTGCTCGAGATGTTCCCGGTGTTCGCCAGATCGAAGGACTGAGCTCACCAGAACGTCACCGGCCCGACAGCCAGCGTGCATAGGGTCGCGATTATGAACAGAACCTCCGTCAGCACGGAGAAAAGGAACGAGAGCGGGATTATCCTCACGTCCCAACGGTCGCCACGGGCGTTGATCACCCTGACCATCTTCATCGTCAGAGGCAGTGTGAGGAACAGCAGGACGTTCAGCAGGTTGAACGCGCACGTCAGCACGGCCAGGATGTAGGCTGTTGCGACGGCCGCCTTGATGGCCCGGACCGTACCCTCGGTACCGAGGCGGATGGACATGTTCACCTCGCCCATCTCCAGATGGACGTCGTTCGCCGACATGGAGTCCACAAGGCGCATGAGCCCCACGACTACACCGACCATCGCCGAGAAGAGCACCATCTCTGCCGTCACATCACCGGATGCAGCGTAGAACGAGAAGAGCACCATCATGAAGAACGAGATGGCGACGGAGACCTCCCCGAAGCCTCTGGCACCCAGGTTGATCGGAGGTGCGGTGTAGAAGAATGAGAAGAACGCCCCGATCACCCCGAGGACGATGACGGGCCATCCGGCATACATGATGACGGGGACGGCGACCAGGACGATGATGAGTGCCAGCATCGCCATTATCGCCCTTCCCTGGGACTCTGTGACGAGCCCCGTGTCGAACTGGTTGCCCTCCCAGTAGATCTTCTTCATGGACTCGGTGGTCTCGAGAGAGTCACGGGTCCTGGTCTTCCTGGCGTTGACCTTCGCATCGACCCCCGACTTGTGGTCGTAGTAGTCATTGGAGAAGTTCACCAGGAGCGCGAAGAAGAGGACCGCCACAGGGATCAGCACGAGGATGTGCCAGGGAACGTCGTACGGCACCGCGCAGAGGACCCCGCACACCGACGCGAGGACGAATGGCAGCGTGTAGCTGAACCTGAACACGTAGTTGACCTTCGTCAGAAACGGCAGCTCGTCCTTGCTCGGCGCATCCATGGCCGGGGCCAGACGTCGGGCGTATATGTAGATGACCCGTCTCCCCTCCTGGTTCTCGCGTGCACGGGCGCGAAGTTATTATTACAGCGGAGGCGATGGCCTCTCCAGTGATTCAACATGATCAGCAGAGACGAGGTCCTTGGAAACCTTGAGAAGTACAACCTCAAGGACGCCAAGATCGGTGTTATCGCCTCCCACTCTGCCCTTGACACCTGCGAGGGAGCTGTTTCCGAGGGATTCAGGACCGTCGCCGTGTGCCAGGACGGCAGGGACGCCACGTTCTCCAGGTACTTCAGGTCCCAGAGGGACGAGCAGGGGAACCTCATCAGGGGGGTCGTCGACGAGCCTGTCATTCTCGACAAGTTCAGCAGCATCCTTAAACCCGAGGTGCAGAAGGGCCTGATGGACAACAACGTCCTCTTCGTCCCCAACAGGTCGTTCGTCTCCTACTGCGGCATCGATGCCGTGGAGGATGACTTCGCGGTGCCCATGGTCGGCAGCAGGAACCTCCTCAGGTCTGAGGAGAGGGGCGACGAGCGCGACTACTACTGGCTCCTTGAGCAGGCGGGCATGCCCTTCCCCAAGAAGGTGGAGAAGCCCGAGGACATCGACGGCCTCACCATCATCAAGGTGCACCACAAGGTGAAGAAGCTCGAGAGGGGATTCTTCACCGCCAAGGACTACGACCAGTTCGTGGAGAAATCCAACGAGCTCATCGCCCAGGGCGTCATCGAGGAGAACTTCCTCGAGCATGCGAGGATGGAGCAGTACATCATCGGTCCCGTCTTCAACCTCGACTTCTTCTACTCTCCGCTGGAGGAGAGGGGCGAGAAGATCGAGCTCCTCGGAATCGACTGGAGGTTCGAGAGCTCCCTTGACGGATACTGCAGGCTCCCCGGCAAACAGCAGGTGGAGCTGGAGGAGGACGGCATCATCCCCGAGTACACCGTCTGCGGTCACAACTCCGCGACCCTCAGGGAGTCCCTGCTCGACAAGGCGTTCGCCCTGGCCGAGAAGTACGTCGCGGCCACCAAGAAGTTCTACGACCCCGGGATCATCGGACCGTTCTGCCTTCAGACGTGCGTCGACAAGGATCTGAACTTCTACATCTACGACGTCGCCCCCCGCATAGGCGGAGGAACGAACGTGCACATGTCCGTCGGACACCCCTACGGCAACACCCTCTGGAGGACCAACATGTCATCCGGCAGGAGGCTCGCCATGGAGGTCCGCAGGGCCATAGAGCAGGAGCGCGTCGAGGAGATCATCACCTGAGGTGATCCGCATGAACGCCAAACAGATCATAGCCTTCGGCGCCGTGATGCTGTTCGTCGTCTGCCTCCTGCCCGCGGTCGATGCTGACACCAGCATCACCGACAGCCCCAGGGGGACCATCGAGTTCGACAGCATGAACGGCGGCGACATCACGTTCACCGTCGACAGCGACACCAGCTTCGAGATGCAGGTCTCCGTCATCAACGAGAGCGGAGGCGCAACGGTCTACACCGGGACGTATCAGATTCACAGCGGAGAGAACGTCGTCACCATCCACTTCGAAGGACTTGGAGAGGGCGACTACTACCTCAACGTCGTCTGCAGCGGCCCCTCCGGCGAATTCAACGGTCCCAACTCGTTCCATGTGAACGTGCACGTCAACCAGAACATCCTGTCCAACTGGGCCACCTACGCCGTCATCATCGTCGTGGTCATCGTCATCGCGATCTTCGCCTACCTGAAGCTCCGCGACAACCCCAAGGACAAGCCCCAGATGACCTTCGAGGAGCTCGAGGCCCAGAGGAAGGCCGAGATGGCTGAGAAGGCCGAGAAGAGGCAGAAGAAGGAGAAGCCCGCATCCACCGGAACCGAGAGGAAGAGATACATCGGCGGCGGTGAGAAGAAGGCCGAGCCCAAGGAACCTGCGAAGGAGAAGCCTGTGAAGGAGAAGAAGGTCAAGGAGGAGAAGCCCAAGATGACCTTCGAGGAGCTCGAGGCCCAGAAGCAGGCGGAGAAAGCCGCCAAGGCCGAGAAGAAGAAGGAGAAATCCACCTCCACCGGACTCACCGAGAGGGAGAGATACCTCGCGGAGAAGAGGAAGAAGGAGCAGGAATGATCCTTTCCTGAAAGGCGGGGGCCACCCCGCCACCTTTCATTGTTCTGTCTTCAATAATATTGGATCGGAAAAGTGGGGGCGTGTGCCCCCATGCGGCCATTGTACCGCTCAGAGTTTCAGGTTCGGGTCGTTCAGGTCCATCAGCGCGACCTCGCGCCTGTCCATGAAGAACCCGAGTTTCTTGTAGAGGAGGATCGAGGGGGCGTTGTCTGGCTGGATCATCGCGTGTGCGACGCCCGCGCCCTGCTCGCGTCCGAGCCTGACGCACTCCCTCAGGAGCTGATATCCGATCATGTTCCTGCGGAAATACGGATGGACGCCCATGTTCTCTATCCAGAGGAGGTTGTCCTCGTCGGCGATGTGGTGGAGCATCTGCGCGAAGATGAATCCGACGATCTCCCCGTCCTCCTCGGCGACGAGGCTGAGTCCGCTGTCCAGATAGGCCTTGAAGTGGTTCCTGCTGCTGGCGCCGAGGTTGTCCTTCCACTCCTGCGGCAGATCCTCCCACTTGTTCTCCAGGGTTGCGGCGAAGTATTCGCGGATGCAGGAGATCTCCAGCTCGCGGACCTTCTCGATGTCCCTTATCTTGACGGGACGGATCTCCATGCTCACATCTCCTCGGGAGCGCCCATGCCGAGACAGTCCAGCACGTCGGCGAGGACGATCTTGGTGCACTCCACCAGCGTCAGCCTGGCATCCCTGCGCTCGCCGGCGTCTAGGACGGACACCGATGCGTAGAACTGGTTGAAGGCCACCGCGAGCTCATGGGCATACGCCGGAAGCATGTGTACCCTCTTGCCGTCACCGGCCTCCCTGATCACCTCGCCGTAGCGCGCGAGCTTCTTGACCAGGTTGATCTCGGTGGGGTCGGTGAGCATGTCCGGGTCGGTCTCGCGCTGGAACTGCCCGGCCTTCCTGAGCATGCTGCATGCCCTGGCATGGACGTACTGCAGGTACGGACCCGAGTTGCCGTCGAAGTTCAGGGCCTCGCTCCACTTGAAGACGAGCTGCTTCTCCGGCTGGACGCGGACGATGTTGTACCTGATGGCGCCGGTTCCGACGATGCGGGCGATCTCCCTCATCCTCTCCTCGGTCATCTCCGAGTTCCTGGTCTCGACCCTTGATTTGATCTCGTCGTACGCATGGGCGACGGCCTCGTCGATGAGGTCATCGAGGTAGACGACTACACCCCTGCGGGTGGACATCTTCCCCTCGGGCAGCGAGACGAAGGAATAGAACAGGGGTTCGGGCATCCTGTCATGGCCGAGGATCTCCAGGACGGAGCTCAGCTGCTTGGACCCCAGCTTCTGGTCCTCTCCGAGGACGTCGATGACGCGGTCGGACCTGGAGAACTTGTCGAGATGGTACGCTATGTCGCGCGTGGTGTACAGCGTGGTGCCGTCGGACCTGGTGAAGGTGAACTTGGTGTTCTTTCCCTGGATCCCGAAGTCCTTGAGGTCCACGAACCATGCGCCGTCGTCGGTCTGACCGGCGTACTCCGTCTGCTTGAGCTTCTCCACGACGGCTCTGGCCGAACCGTCTGCGATGAAGTCGGACTCCCATGTGTACCTGTCGAGCTCGACGTTGATGTTGGACAGGGTCTCCCTCAGGCCCCCGAGCATGATCTCGGCGGTGTGGCGGACAGTGTCGATGACCTCGTGGTCACCGGCCTCGAACCTCCTGAGCATGTCGGCGATCTGCGCCTGCACCTCGGGCTCGCTCTCCATCCTCCTGTTGGCCACTCTGTATTTGGCGACGAGCCTGTGATCGGTCTTGTCCCTCTCCTTCTCGTGGCCCGCGTTCTTGGCGTGCTCCTCGGCCTCGGCATCCGCCTCGGCGTCGGACACATTGTTCACACCCCATGTGAGAATGACCACCTGCTTGCCAACGTCGTTGACGTAGTACTCGGTGGTGACGTCGTGACCGCACCTCTTCAGGCACCTGGCGAGCGTGTCCCCTATGATGGGGTTCCTCGCCCTGCCAACATGGATCGGTCCGGTGGGGTTGGTGGATGTGTGCTCAACGTTGACCCTGATGCCGGTGGGCTCCGCGCGGAAGTCCCCCTCGGTTGCCAGGATGTCCTCCATGACACCCCTGACGAGGGCGGCTCCGTCCATGCAGAAGTTGAGGTATCCGTTGCAGGATGAGACCGACGAGATGAGCCCGGACGGCTGTATCGCCGCCGCGAGGTCGTCCGCGATTGCCTGCGGCGCCTTCCTGAGCGCCTTGGACATCGTGAAGCACGGCACGGCGAGGTCGGCCGTGTCCACGGAGGGGAGCTCGGTGACGAACTGCACATCCGCTCCCATCGATTTCAGGGCGTCCGCGACCTTGTCGCGAACCTGATTCTCGAACTCGTTCATTATTGACATGGGAATCACACCTTGTACCTGAGGATGGCCGCTATCCCGCCGAAAGCCTTCAGGAGCATGTCTCCCTCCTCGGAATCCGGGGATATGATCTGGACGCGGGTGTTGAATGCGTCCGCCCTCATGAAGAAGTCGTCGATGAGGTCCTCGTCCTTGATCACCGTGGCGGCGGCCCCGCACTCGGGGCAGTCGATCCTCTCGTCGGCGTCCTTGACGGTGAGCTCGTGCTTGTGGCCTGAGGGGCACTGCACCGTGACCCTCCTCTTGCTGAGCGATTCTGAGATCAGGAGCATGTCCACTGCGCCCATGTCCAGGGACTGGCGGACCTCGTCCTCTCCGTAGCAGGACAGGCCTCCGTCGGCCTTCCTGATCTCCGTGAAGAGGCGCTGCATGTACTCCTTCTCCTTGGTGAGCTGCATGTCCGTGATGATGTTCTTGGCATTCTGGACCAGCTCCCTGAGACCGGACTCGTCGGTGTACCCCGTGTCGACCAGCGGGGTGACGACCTTCTTCCTGAGCTCGTGGTGCAGGTACTCCTCCTTGACGAAGAAGTCCTTGGTCGCTCCGGGCCCTCCGACCAGGATCCCGAGCAGCTCGGGCCTGTCGAGGAAGACCTCCGTGGCGTTGTCGGCGACCTTCTTGAAGAACTCATGGGCCGCGATCTCGATCAGCCTCTCGAAACGAACGGACGACTGACCTCCCTGGTGGTGCTTGCTGGGGACGAGCGAGTCGAAGTGCTTCAGAACCTGGATCCTGCTACCGATGAGCAGACCCAGGGTGGCCTCCGACCTGTCTATGGTGATCAGCCCGTAGCACTTCTTGTCCAGGAGCATGGACTGAAGTGGCTCGGTGAAGAAGGTGGAGTCGCACCTGTAAAGGAACGCGGTGATGGGCTCTGGGGGATTGATGACGTACTGGACCATCTTGGTCTGGTCCCCGGCCCTGGGGACCTCCCCGCAGAATATGACGACACCGTTCGCTGGCGGTGCCTTGTAGGTCTTGAGTCGAGCGGCGATGGAATCGATCGCCCCTGTGACGTTCTTCATCGTCGTCTTGGACTTGATGTTGGACGCCTGGGACTGCTCGTTCCTCAGATATGCCATGACATCGGAGATCTGCTTGGATGCGGGAACGTAGACCGAGATGAGCTCGGTTCCCCTGCCCCTGTAATTGGTGATCTCCTGCATGTCCTTCTTGAAGTCGTATCTGGCTTTGTCCTCTGAATTGGTTTCTCCCATGTGACTTCACCAACTTTCCACTCAAATCCCGTTCTTATATAAATACGCGCCCGCGCGAGAGGGCCTGCATGGACCTGCCCAAGGTTTAAATTGGTCCAACCATCTGGACGTCCGGTTATCTCATGGCGGATGGTTCAACGGACAGCGTAGTCGTCTCCATCGGCGGGTCCATCCTGGTCCCCGGGAGCAATGATTCCGAATACATCTCTAAACTCGCATCGATGCTCAGGGAGCTGTCCCAGCACGTCAGGCTGGCGGTGGTATGCGGAGGCGGCAAGACCGCCAGGTACTACGCGGAGACGGGTCGCGAACTGGGAGGGGACACATACCAGCTCGACATACTCGGCATCGGAGCCACCAGACTCAACGCGCAGCTGCTGGCACTGGCCCTCGGTGACATGCCGAACAGGATCCCGGAATCCGCCCAGGAGACAGCCCGCAACGCCAAGGTCGGCAAGGTCGCCGTCATGGGCGGCACGGAACCCGGTCACACCACGGACGCGGTGGCCATGATGGTCGCGTCCCACATGGACGCTGACAGGGTGGTGAACGCCACGTCGGTCGATGCCGTGTACACCGACGACCCCCGCAAGAACCCGGACGCCGTCAGGATCCCCGAGATGACCATCGGCGAGCTCGGGGACATCGTGTACAAGGAGCACGGAGCCTCGAAATCGAGTGTCTTCGATCCTCTCGGGGTGAAGATCGCCGCCGAGAAGAGGATCGACATAATGATAGTCGACGGAAGGAACCTTGACGAACTCAGGAAGGCAATCCTGGGAGAGAAATTCAACGGGACCTTCGTGGACTCTCACTGAAGGACCTCGAAATCGGCGGATTTCGGGGTGTCATAGCCCGCGGAGCGGATCAGATCGGTTATCCTGTGCTCCTCTGGCTTCTTCATGGATTTCCTGTGAATGTAGACCTGATCCGTGCCTGTCGATGCGCAAGCATCGCCCAGCATGCGGAGGAAATCCTCATCGTCACGCCCCTCGATCTGGTAGTTGGGTATCATGTGGCCGATGTTCACCTTGTGCGACACCACCAGATCCGTGAACCTGGGGGCGTAGTGCCCGCCACCTACACCGACGACGACCGGATAATCATCTTGAGGCTCCAGGTCGCTGATCACACGGGCGAGGATCTCCGCAGAGTGGAGATCGCCCCAGTGGGACTCATCGCTCCCGATCTCGATGTAGAACGTGGGCTTCTCGAGCCACGGGCCGTGATGGGTCACCTCGAAACATGTCTGGACATCCTCCACGTCGTTGTATGACACGATCCTCCTGAGCGCGTCGGACATCAGGGCCGGGGACGGTCTGACCAGCGTCCCCTCCCTCCCTCCGAACTCGTTCTCGTGGTAGTTCCCTATCGGATGGGCGGTGAGGGCGGGCTTGCCGCTCTTCGCCGAATGCTTCGACATCACAATCACGTCGTCGACGGCGATGCCGAAATCCTCCGCCTGGCGGTCCAGATCGTCATGGCGTATGTGCATGTCATCTATGGACATCATGTAAGTGTCCCCGCACACGCAGAAACGGGCACCTCCGCTCTCGCCGAGGTCCTCCCAACGATGCATCCCCATGAGGGCGGCCCTCATGTTGACTGACGGCAGGTCCGGTTCGCTGCATATGAGAAGGCGGGACATGCGCGGTCAATCCCTGTGGTCCCCTTAACCTTTGCGAATGTCACGGTCTAAGTTCTAGCGTGGATATGCAACACGTCCGCCGATTTAACCGGACATGCCGTGACATGGTCATGGAACATCTGACTCAGGCACAGAGGGTAATGCTCCACCTCTACAGATACAGATACTACGACATGGACGGCTTCGACGACGCCCCGTTCGACGTCACACAGGACGGCATCAGCGAGGCCCTCGGCATCTCCCGCTCGTACTCGTCCCTGATACTGGGCAGGATGAGACGGGACGGTATAGTCACGTCCTCGAGGAGCATGGTGATCAACAAGACCGGCAGGGTGTCCAGACAGGTCTACGCGTTGACGGAGTCCGGACTTCGCAGGTGCGATTCGCTCATCGGGGAGCGCGACGCCGATGTCCTATTGCCGCGCACGCTGAACCATTGCCGGACCACGGACTTCGACAGGCTGGCTGAGGAGGACAGGGACGTCCTCGGATCGCTCATCCTGATCCGCACACCGGTCCATTTCTCCCAGACGCCCAAGGGCAGGAACCAGCCACTCCTGCCTATCGACGCCTCGGGCATGGTATTCATCCGCGCCGACACCAGGAGGACGTTCAGGGACAGGGCGGATCCGGAGACACTCAGACGGTGGCACAGCCTGGCGGCCGACTGGTGCGCGGACAACATGGCCCCGGTGGACGAGAGGATCGAGCATCTGACCGATGCGGGCCGTAACACCGAGGCGCTGAAGCTGACGCTGGGCAACCGCTACCACATCATGGACAATCCCCGTCATGAGACGGCGGCCGCACTGGACCGCCTGGCGGCTTCGACCGGCGACAGGGGCCTGGCCGCCATCGCCGCGTTCTGTTACATGCGTCTGGGAAGGATGTCGAAGGCGAGGAGGTCCCTCTCGCGTCTCGGACAATCGGACCCGTGCCTCAGAGGGGCGCTGATGGCGGAGATCCTGCTCTGCGAGGGCAGACCCGCAGAGGCCCTCGAGAAGGCGCTGGATGTGTACCGCGGAGATGTGCCGACGGCGTTGGCGCTCGGGAAGTGCATGGCGACCAACGGCAGGCATTCCGAGGCGGTGGTGTACCTCCGCAGATGCAGGAACTGCATGACGGAGACCGGCTGCCTGTTCCGCCTCGAAGAGGTCCTGAGATGGGAGGGCGAGTCCTACCTCGCACTCGGAAGAAGGGACCTGGCGGCAAAACTACTCGGCGCAGCCTCGTGTGCCACGAGGGATGACAGGGCCAGCATGGCCCTCAGGGACAGGGCCCGCTCTGTGTCAGAGGACGGTGTTGGTCCTGAGGGTGTCCATGTCTGAGATGTAGAGGTCCCTGATGTCCTTGATGCCCCACTTGAGCATGGCGAGCCTCTCGAATCCGAATCCCCAGGCGAGCACAGGGTATTTGACTCCGAAGGGCGCGACGACCTCTGGCCTGAATATCCCCGCACCTCCGAGCTCCATCCACTTCCCGTTGAAGAAGACCTCGAGCTCGAGGGACGGCTCCGTGTATGGGAAGTAGGCGGGTCTGATGCGGATCTGGTCGAATCCCATCCTGGAGTAGAACTCGCGGATGAGCGAGATGAGCATGTCGAAGTTGGCGTTCTCATCGATGATGATTCCCTCGATCTGCGTGAACTCGGGGAGGTGCGTCGCGTCGATGGACTCCTTCCTGAAGATCCTGGAGATCGAGAACGCCTTCTGGGGTGCGTCGGGATGCTCGGCGATGTACCTGATGCTGCTGACGGTGCTGTGGGTCCTCAGGATTGCGGCCTCAGCCTTCTCCCTGGACCATTTGCCGCCCCATCCGGTGGAGCCGGTGTCCCCTCCGTTCTCGTGGATGTTCCTGATGATCTCGACCATCTCCTCATCGTCGATGTGGATGCTGGCCGGGTGCTCCAGGTAGAACGTGTCCTGGAGGTCCCTCGCCGGATGGTCCTGGGGGGTGTAGAGGACGTCCATGTTCCAGAACGACGGCTGGACGTACTCCGACGACATCTCCTTGAATCCCATCTCCGTGAAGATCCTGCCGACCTGGGCGGTGAGCCTGGAGAGCATGTGCTTCTTGGCGGCATAGACGGAGGGGGCGAAGGTCTGCACGTCGTACTTCCTGAACTCGGCGTCCCTCCACTCGCCGCTCTGGATGATGCGGTCCGTGATGTCGGTTATCTGGGGTTTGAGCTCGATGCCGGATTCCGCGGCCTGCCTCCCGAGGTCGGTGAGCGAGACGGTCCTGGTCGTGACGACCTTCTCCGAGACCATCCCCTGGCGCCCTTTGAGGTCCTTGATCACCTTGGCGTCGGCTTCGGCCTCCGGGACGGGACCCTCCGCCATGCGGGCGACGAGCTCCTCGTCGGGCATGCGTGAATCGAGCGTCTCCCTTCCCTTGTCCGTGAGGACGAGGGTCTTCCTGTCACCGTCCTTGACGATGTCCGCGAGGCCCTTCCTCTTGAGCCATCCGACGGCAACCTTGTCCATGCCGCCGTCCATGCCCCTTGCGAGCGCATCCATGTCCATGCTGCCCCCGGCCTGTGAGATCAGGGTGATGGCGACCCTCTCCGGGAGGCCCTCTGCGGCCGAGGGGTCCGTGAGGACGTAGAACTTCTCGGAGCTCTCGGATATGCGTGCGAGTCCCTTGGATTCGAGCCAGGATGCGGCGCCCATGATCTCGACCTCGAGACCGAACGCGCCGTCTGCTATGAGGTCCGCCGGCGATGCGGCGCCACCCCTGGCCTCAAGCGCGATCAGCAGCCTCTTCTCGTTGTAGCTAAGTCCCTCAAGAATTTCCTCGATACCCATGGGAATCACCATTCGAAACCGTCGTACGTCATGTCGGCGACGACGTCCTTCGCCTTCTCCCTCTTGTCCTGATGCTCTTCCAGGAAGACGTTTATCCTCTCGGTGAGGCACATCTTGCACTCCCCGCAGAGGATCTCCCCGTTGCGGCACTTCTCGGCAAGCTCGTTGATCTTGGCATCGTCGTGCTCGAACAGGAAGTAGTTGTACTTGAAAACGGAACAGACCTCCGGGTTCCCGCCCTTCTGCCTCTGCTCCTCGACCGACACGCACCCTCCGGTGAATGCCCTCCCGACCTTCTTCTTGACCGCCTTCGGGGTGTCGGTGGTGAAAATCGTGGCGTTCTCGTCGGATGAGGACATCTTGTCGCCTCCGGCGAGTCCGGGGCACATCTTGCAGTATATGAGCGACGGCTTCGGGTAGTTGAGCCCGGGCGCCACATCCCTGGTGACCCTAAAGTGGGGGTCCTGGTCGATGCCGCAGGGGATGAGGACCGGGACCTGCCTCCCGGCCTCGTCGGACGGCAGGAACGCCGGCACCGACTGCATCGTCGTGTAGAATATCGAGCCGATGTTGGTCGAGTTGTCGAACCCGAACACGGCCTTCGCGGTGGAGAACGTGACCTTCTTGGCAACCTTGAGCGCCACGGGGTACAGCTTGTCTACGTTCTTCGTGTTGACTATGATCCTCGTCTTCTTGGGGTCGAAGCCCAGGGCTATGAAGTCCAAGGCGTTCTCGTAGGCCATTGAGCCCGTCTCCTCGAGTGTGAGGTCCTTGAAGAGGAACTTCTCGTCGTCCGTGAGCTGGAACAGCATGTCCACTCCGAACGTGTCCTGCACCCACTTGTTGAAGATCCAGGGCATGATGTGACCCAGATGGGTGTTGCCGGACGGCCCGCGACCGGTGTACAGGACGAACCTGTTGCCCTTGTCGTACTGATCCAGCAGGGGGATCATGTCCCTGTGCGAGTAGAATATGCCGCGCCTGAGCATGTAGTGAAGCTCTCCGTATCCGGAAAGCCTCTCCAGCAGTGCGTCGTCGATGGGCGTGGTCCCGAACCTCTCCTGCAGCAGGTCGTAGTCTATGTCCCCGGTGACCTCCCAGGGCGTGACTTTGAAATCTTCCGGCATATCGTGTACCCGTGCGTCCGTATGGCGGGGACCACTTTAACCTTTCGAGCGCGCGTGCGCGTGCGTCCTAATCTATTATTAAGGGCGCGACGATGACCCAGACATGTGGAAGATACTCGGCAGGGACGCCATCTATCTGGACATCCCTGTGGTTTGGAAACAGCGCATGCTCGAGCTCTCGGGAGAGGGCGAGAAGGCGGACAAGTTCAGGGACATCGTCGGGAAGTCCGAGGTCACGTACATGCTCAACGGGATATCCGAGGAGCACACGTTCTTCATCAAGGTCCCGGACGAGATCACCCCCGAGGAGATCCAGATCCTGGCCGATGTCGCGCTGGACATCCTTAAGGCGTCGGAGGACCCCTGCATAGAGGTAGAAGGCGTGAGGCAGAGGTACCAGGTCGTCATCACCAACTGGAAGGAGCCTGAGATCATCGGACAGAACAAGACCCCTGGCATGTCTTCCGGAGAGGTGTTCAAACCCATCATTCAGGGGCTGGACGCCCCGGGCAGGGCGAACCCTGCGTTCAACGATCGGTTCTTCTGATCGAAACAGGAGTCCTCGCTCCTTCTCGGGGTTCCGGGAACACCGTCGTCGATGCGGTGGATCTCCGGGGCCCCATCATTCTCCGGGAGGAACCCGGCACGGGCCTCCGATATCTCGGACACGACCTCCCCCTCGTAGTCGATGTAGTACATTGCCATGGCGACGCCTATGAAGACCACCGACACCACCGCGGAGATCAGGATGTACAGAACAGTCTCATAGCCGGTGTACAGGACCACAGCAACGAAGATCAGCACTAGAACCAGAGGCACGGACATCCTCGTGGCTGTCCCGACCATCCCGTCATACAGGCGCATCCCGCCGCCCTCCGTCCCCACCCTGACGTCAAGGGTCTTGAGGGCGAGCCAGGGCAGGGACAGGGCGGCGATGTAGATGCAGACCACGAACACCGCCACATAGGCCTGCGAAGAGTTGTAATGGTACACCAGCAGGGTGAACAGGACGATCCACATGACCAGTGCGGGAACTAGAGCGATGCGCAGTGTGCCTGTCAGCTCGTCCCAGGGGATCCCGTCCCTCCTTATGGACGACCTCATGCCCATGACCCTCGTGTCGATGTTCTTCGGGATACCGAAAAGGAAAAGTGCCAGACGGTCCAGGGACCTCCTCTTGGGACGCACGGTGGAACGCTCGGTCATGCTTATGACGGATGAGAAGAAGCGCCTCTGCAACAAAGCGGATGTGGATGACACACCGCGGGCGCAGAAGAGGGTCAACAGCGCGATGTACCCCCATGGGGCGGATACGATGTACAGGACGACGCAGATGACGGCGGAGGCCACAAGGATGATCCAGCGGCGCTTGTCCACGTAGCTCAGTATCCCCATGACGGCGAACGGGAGCGCCAGAAGAGGGAACACATCATAGGAGTTGTATTCCCTGGATATGCCGGCGACCGCTAGAGCGGCGATGGCAGAGGCGATGAACAGAACCAGGAACAGATATCCGGCGACCCTGCCGTCATCGGACGAGGACCTGTCGGCGATTCTGGAGAGATCCATCATTCCCTCTCCATCCAGGCTTCGATGTTGACCTTGGCCTTGTCTCCGGGATACAGACCGAGGAAGATTCCCATGCTCTTCAGCTTGCCTGTGCTGTACGGACCCAGGAGGGCATCCCTGACGCCTTCCTTATGGGCTATCGCCGCGCCCTTCTCATTGGCGATGACGACATCCACGGGATTGTCCGAGGACACCTTGACCATGAGGGACCTCTTAGGCTTCACATCCAGCGGTATGGTGACGACATTGCGGTATCCGCCGTCGACCGTGAGATCCAGATCCCCGACTGAGACCAGTTCCGGACCGTAGACCTGCTCCCTCTTCTCGAACAAGGACATGATAACACCGAATGCTGGGTAATGCCGGTCGGCGTTAAAGTACCCTCGCACTCACTCGGGGAACACCGGGTCGTCAGAAAATTCATCCAGATCCGTGGAGTATCTCCACATCCTCGGATAATGGCCGGGCTCCATGAAGACCCTGGTGGTCTCCACCGCCATCCCCGAGGAGGCGACCATCACCTTCGGTGTGGACATCGCCATCCTGCCTATGGCCACCAGCTCCCCGCGGGCGGTCATCATCGCGACGAGTGCGTTCTTCCTGATGTCCTCATCGAGCATGTGGACACCAGCGACATTGAGGTTCGCCCCATGACAGACGGCATCGACGGCCGTCGCTTTGACAACGACCTTCGGCAGGGGCTCGACGAGCACCTCCATAGGCAGAAGCATGCTTCTGAGCCATTCGCCGCGACCGTACTGCTGCCAGAACACGTACGCGTCACGGATGTCCTGGAGCGAGTTGGCCCGCTCCTCGGTCATCTTGCCCGATCTGGTACGCCTGAGTTCGACCATGTTCGCACCGCATCCGAGAAGGTCGCCGATGTCAACGCACAGGGTCCTCACGTATGTCCCCGCATCGCAGGCGACCCTGAACAGGACGTCCCTCCCAACGATGTCCAGGACCTCGAGCTCCCTGATCGTCCTTATCCTGAGCTGCCTCTTCACAGCGGACCTGACCGGGGGCAGCTGGTATATCTTGCCCACGAACCGGGACATCACCTCGGTCACCCTGTCTGCAGGACGGTCGGCGTGCAGACGCATGAGACACACGTACTCCTTATCTGATGATAGCACGACATCCGTGAGACGCACGGCCTTGCCGAGCGTGATGGGCAGGACGCCGCTGACATACGGGTCCAATGTGCCGCCGTGACCGACGCGGTCGCATTTCAGAGCATCCCGGACCCATGCGGTCGCCTGATGGGATGTCGGACCGGAGGGTTTGTCGAGGATGATGACCCCTCCTTCGAGAAGCTCGCCTATGCTGCGGTCCGAGGGCCTCTTGCCCCATTTGTCGGGGATCGCGTCCGGATCCTTAATCAGCATGCCAACCACGCACTCCCTCGAGGATTTTCTCAAGAACCTCGTCCGGGGTGAGGTTGTCGGTGTTGAGGATGAGGTCGTAGACGCTGCGGTCGTCGATGTCGATGCCGTAGTACTTCATGTACCTCTTGGCCTCGGACTTCTGGCGCTCCAGCGTGTTAGCCGTGGCCTGTTCGAGGGTCTCGCCCTCACGGAGACCGACCCTCGCCATGCGGACGTCCGGGCTCGCCTCGAGGAGGATCCTGTATGCGGGGATCCCGTTGCGTGTGAGCATGTAGGCGGAAAGCCTGGACTCAAGAATGATGTCCGGATGCGCCCGTGCGATCTCGAGGATCCTGGAATCGATCATCTGGTCGATGGCGGGATCCTTCTCGGCTATCGCACCGAGCTCACCGAGCGTAAGGTTTTTCTCTGCAGCAAGCTCACGGAAGATCTTCCCGAAGACTACGGCCTCCAGGCCGAGGACCTCCGAAAGCTTGCTGCAGGCGGTCGTCTTTCCCGAACCGGGCGGACCGCTTATGGTTATTCTCATTCAATCTCAGCTCTCTTGACTTCAAGATCCAGCTCCCTGAGGTGCTTCCTCAGGAAGATGAACCTGATCAGCCTGTTCTCGATCTGTCCGATGGGCATGCTCACCATGGTGTAGATGACGATCCACACAGGGAAGAATCCCATCATCATGGTGTTCAGATTGTAGCCCTCGGACCACGGAATGTCAACCAGCGCGTGAGCAACACCGGACAGGCAGTTGGCCACGCCCTCGGCGGTGTCTCCGCCGAAGTAGTTGCCTCCACCCATGTCGGCAGGGTTGATGAAGTACCATACCCAGGCGTACATGGGCAGCAGGAAGATCATCGTCACCGGCATGACTTTCATCTGCTTGGTGCTGTTCTCCATGGACATGGCCATCATCTGGGGCTGCATCTCCTGGAGCTTCTTCATCTTGAACAGGTTGTTCTCAATCCTTGCCTGACGGAACTCCTTGTTGAAGTCGCTCTGGATCTGCTGGTTCCTAGCCATCTCGATGGGATCCGACATCAGACTCCTGACGATCGTGCTGATCGTGATCATCACGAGGCCTGCTATGATCAGGGTCAGTACGGGGTACTGCCCGTCGAACGCGATGTACTTGAACACCACGTCGAGGGCCTGCCCGATGTACTGCCTGAAACTCATGACCACCATCATGATGACCAGCACGAGCATCATACCGATCATCGTCTTGGACGACATCGGCGGTGCCTGCTGCTGGACCTGCTGCATGCTTTCAGGACTGCCTGGGTTGGGCATGTTTCATCACTCCGATCCGAAGAATCCCCTCATTACGGGGTTCATCTCCATCATCTGCTCGCGGCCCATGGCCTCGTAGAAGTGGATCAGGATTCCGACAGTCAGCAGCACTCCTGTACCGCTGGCGTTACCCGTCGTTCCGATCATGTCCGCGAATGCCGCAAGGCCTCCGACCAATGCTCCTGATAGGATGGTGATGGTGGGGATATACCTTTCGAGCACACGCTTCAGGACACGCGGATCACGACGGAATCCGGGGATCTGCATTCCACTCCTCTGGATCTGGTTGGCCACGGACTCCGGTCCCAGGTTGGTTGTCTCGACCCAGAACTTCGCGAACATGATCGAACCCATGACCATCACCGTGAAGTAGATGGCCACGTGGGCGATGTTCTGTATCGCGTTGTGTCCGTTGCCGTACTGCGCAGGATCGAGGATCGGCATCAGCCAGTCGGTGAGTCCCTGAGGCGCGGACAGATACCACGCCAGTCCTCCCGCTGCAGTCGTCGACCCACTCTCGAAGTATCCGATCGCCTCGTTGCCTCCGATCAGCGGGATTCCGCTGAGGAAGTCGTTGCTGTACAGCAGCAGCGTCACCATGCTCACGATGGCCAGCAGAGAGGACATCAGGATGACGGGGATGTTGCTCGCGTACATCAGCTTGATCGGGTACCTGCCCCTGGCTCCTCTGGCGTTGCCGTGGGACAGAGGCAGTTCGATCCTCGTGGATTCGAGATACGCCACCACCAGGAAGATGACGAAGGTACCGACCAATGCGATCATCGGATTCGGTTGACCTAGGAACAGCGACTCGTAGCCGCCGTCAGCCATCTCGGACGGGGATAGCGTGAATATGTAGTAGAGAGCCCTTGGTATCGTTCCGCCAGGTGGATTCTCCAAACTCATGTCCGCAGACATGTCTATCGGGTTCCAGTTCAGAGCTCCGGTGAACAGCGCCTGGGCCACTCCCGCTGCGATGAACAGCGAGATACCGCTGCCGATACCCCATTTGGACACCACCTCGTCCATCATGAAGATGATGTACGAACCGGCGAACAGCTGGACTATCAGCAGCAGTTTGGCACCGCCGCTGCCCAGGAGGCTCTCGGCCGATGCGGACGGCACGAGGTAGCCGAAGACCTGGGGGATCGCCTCTACGACGATCATTACGATGACCAGCAGCTTGAGGACAGACTGATAGCAGGCCTTATCCTCACGCTTGGAGAGGTCTAGTTTGATGATCTTAGCACCGACAAAGAGCTGCATGATGATCGAAGCTGTGACGATCGGTCCGATACCGAGCTGCAGCAGCGATCCGGAGGCTCCTGCCATGATGGTCCTATATTGTGCGAACAAGTCCAGGGATTCGGACTGGTCCAAGCCATATAGATACACATTGGTCATGATGAAGTACAGGACCAATATGACAATTACCCACATCATCTTGGTCCTGAAGTGCACGTGCCCTTCAGGACGTTTGACGGAGGGCAGCCTGTCGGACAAGGGCTTGATCTTGTACAACAGGCTTGGTGTATCTTCCATCCCTATCTACCTCTCCTTTTTTCTTTCACTCGACAATGGAACCGCCGGCTGCGGCAACCTTCTCGCGGGCCTTCTCGGAGGCCTCGGCCACCGTCACGTTGACGGCGACCTCGATGTTGCCGGTACCCAGCAGTTTGTCGATGCCTGCCTCTGTGAGGTTGACGCTGTACGCGTCGCCCTCTTTGGAGGCGAAGCCCATCGAGACGAACCTCTCGATCTGCTCCGAGAGCTCCCCGACATTGATCGTGCGGTTGGCCTCGACCATGCACTGAGGTCTCTTGAAGCCGTGGCGGCCGTAGTAGTCGGGCTCGTATTTCAGCATCCCGATCTTTCCGGTCTTGCCGTATCCGGCCTTACCGTGACCGCCGATGATACCGGCTCCACGTCCGGATTTCTTTCCGCGTCCGTGGGTCCTGTATCCCCTGAATTTCTTGGTTCTGCTTGGCATGTCTGCACCTCACAGCATCCTGTTGATGAGGTCGTTGATGGCCTCTCCCCTGTATCCGAGAGCTCCCCCGTTCCTGTACGAGCGCTTGTTGCCCTCGTATCCCTTGACGGGAGGGTGCAGGCGGAAGACGGGCTTGGCGGCCTCGACGTCCTTCATCTTGTAGTCGTTCTCGATGATGGCCTTTGCCATGTCGTCGACGGTGGCGAACTCAGACTTCTCCTTGAGGTAGTCGTCGGTGATGTCCCTGTCACCGGAGAGCTTTCCGCGGGCGCGGATCATGGCGGCCAGGGTCTCCTGGTTCACCTCTCCCCATGTGCAGTAGTCCTTGACGACCTGGAGCATCCCCTTGGTGGAGGGGTTCTCGGGCACGACCACGCAGTGGTTGACCCTGTTGAGTCCGAGGAGTCCCATGGTGAACTCGATGTCGCGGTTGACATCGGGCTGTCCGCGTACACGAATGACTGCGTATGCCATCTTCACTCCTCCTGGTCGACATCCGTCTCGGCGTAGGTGATTCCGGTGGGTCCGGAGACGATGTTCAGGCTCTGGGCCTGCTCGTCGGTGACCCTCATGCGGGAAGTCATCTTAAGCGCTTCGAACGTTGCCATGGCGTAGTTGACCTTGGTCTTGGTGTTTCCTCTGGCGAAACCCCATGCATCGCGGACACCGGCAAGAGTCAGGAGGCTCTTGGCGACGTCTCCGACGGCCAGGGAGACTCCGCGGGGTGCGGGCTTCAGGCTGACGGTGACGGATCCGGTGGATCCGACGACCTCGAAGGGAAGGCTGTGTGCCTGGCCGCATCCGCACTGCCAGGATCCGCATCCCCTCTTGATCTCGATCATGTTCAGCTTCGCGTTGTCGATGGCCTTCTTGATAGAAGGTCCGACCTCTTTTCCTTTGGCCCTGCCGATGCCGATGAATCCGTCGCCGTTTCCGACGATGCATGTCACGGCGAACCTGACCCTCCTTCCGGAATCGGTCATCCTCTGGACCATGTTCAGGTCGATGACCTCGTCTTTGAGGTCAGGGAGGAGGATGTCCACGATCTCGGGCTCGCGGAGGGGCAGCTTCGTAGCCAGGGCGTCGCTCATGGTGGTGATCTCTCCGTTGAGGACCATCTGCCCAAGCCTTGTCTTGGGAACCCAGTCAGCCATTTCACTCAGCCTCCATCTTCTCTTTGAGGCCGTTCACGTCAGCCTCGATGCCTTCATCGATGTGCTTTCCGAGGAGCCTCTCCTCGTCCGGGAGGACGTCCTCTCCGTGGGGCACCTCGAGACCGGCGTCGCACATTCCGGCCACAGTGGCGAAGAGGACTCCGCCGTGCTGGACCTTCTGCATGCCGATGTCGAGGACTGCATACTCGATTCCTGCATTAATCGCTCTCTTTCCGGCCATGTACCCGACGAGGTATGCCGCGGGAATGGACGAGCAGGAGTGGTTCCATCCCATCGCCTTCAGCTCCTGTGTGGTGGCGCTGGCGAGGATGCTGTCTCCCTCCATGCCGAACTCGGCGATCTGGATGGTGACGTTCTTGTTGGACCTCCTGACGATGGCCCTTGCCTCCTGGCCCGAAAGGAGCCTGCGGCGGGCGTAGTAGTCGGTGCGGTTCTCTCTTCTCCTGCGGAATGCTACTTTGTATCTAGGTCCGGTTGCCATCAGATCTCCTCCTTCAGGTGTCCGGCTGCGGCCATGTGCTGCTTGAGGTGCCTGCGGGACTTGAACATGCCTCCCTTGGCCTTCCTGTAGTACAGCCTGTAGACGGAGGGCGTGATCTTGCCCTCGGCCCTCAGGGTCTTCAGCTCGTCACGGATGGGCCTGATTGTGGCCATCCAGCGCTCCTTGTCGCGGACGCGGGCGTTGGCGGTTCCCTTCCTGGATCCGGGTCCCTTCCTCTTGCCGCTGGCCTTCTGGCCGGCGACGTACCTGGTCCTGGCCCTGGAGGTCCCGTTCTTGGGCTTGGCTTTGATCAGTCCGGACGCGATGGCCGTGCGGATGTCCGCGCGGGTGATGCAGTCCTCGACCTCGTCGAGCCTGTCGGGGTTCATCCAGACCCTGTTCTCGCCGCATTTCAGGATCTCTGCGGCCATCCTTCTCTGGTTTCTCAGGTCTGCCATGGTCACACCATCCTGTTGAGGACCCTGATTCCGAGCTCGTCGGCCCTGTCCTCGATTGCGATCCTCTTCTTGGTTCCGACGGTTCCGCCGATGCGGACCGCCTGCTTCTTGGGGTCGATGCCCTCGAGTCCGTCGACGTTGTAGACGAGAACCTCCTCAAATCCCGAGGGGTGCAGGTCCCTGGCCGCGACGGGGCCCCTGAATCCGACGTCGACCATCGGGGGGCGCCTCTTGAGCTGCCTCTTCATCTTGGAGTGGATACCCTTGGGCTTCCTCCACTTCTCTCCGAGCTTGGAGTATCTGAACCACTCCTGCCTCTTGAAGGCAGGCCTCCTTCCGGAGATCATGGCCCTCTTGGCGAGGGCGTCGGTGGTGGCCTCGTCGAGCTCGGGTTTGGCCTTGACGACGTACTGTCCGGCGGTCGTCTCGACGACCTCGGAGGCGGGCTCCTCTGCGGGGGCCTCGGCGACGTCTCCCTCGGCCAGCTCGGCCTTCCATCCGTTGACGGTCTTGGGACCGACTCCGGAAAGGGACTTGATGACCTCCTTGACCTTCTCATCGTCGTTGATCGCCTCGGCGAGTTCCGCGACGTTGTTGATGCCGATGGCCTTCAGCTCCTCGACGTTCTTGTCCTTCAGACCCTGGAGGTCTGTGAGTGCTTTCACGGTCATTCTTTCACCTTGTGCGATTTCTGGACGATGTAGATTCCGTCCTGGAACGTCCTCTTGTCGAATCCGAGCCTGGATGTGGCCCTCTCGAGGTTGGCGGCGGTCTGGCCGCAGGCCTCGATGTCGTTGCCCTCCACGGTGACATCCTGTCCGTTGACCTTGACGGTGCAACCCTTCATGATGTTGGCGTAGCGGGGGGCGTGCCCTCCCATGTAGTTGTTGATCTCCACGCGGTCGCCTTTGACGGTGACTTTCATCGGGAAGTGGGAGAACACGATTTTCAGGTGGTAGGTGAAACCGACGGTGACGCCTTTGATCATGTTGTTGATGTGGGCGACGTAGGTTCCGACCATTGCCTTGTCCTTGATCCTCGGGTACTCGCAGCTGACGCTGACTTCTCCTTCTCCGACGGCAATATCTATGCCAGGGTGCGCGAAGTTTCTGCTAAGTTCTCCCCTGGGTCCGTTGACCTTCATGACGTTTCCGTCGTAGGACACGGTCACACCGCCGGGGATAGCGATGGTGCTTTCGATTTTCCCTGCTATTGTCATCTTTATTCCTCAGTAAACGTATGCCAGGAGTTTTCCCCCGATGCCGAGCTCTTTGGCGCGGTCCTGGGTGATGACCCCGGCGGTTGTGGACATGATCAGGAGCCCGAAGTCCTGGGCAGGGAGGAACCTGGCCTCGAACTTCTCGACGTCCGCCACCTTGACGGAGTACCTGGGCTTGATCACACCGCAGTTGTTTATGGCCCCGTCCAGCATGACGCGGAACTTGCCGGCCTTTCCATCCTCGACGTACTCAAACTGGCTGATGTAGCCGCGGTCCTGCATGACCTTCAGCACACGGCCGATGAGCTTGGATGAGGGCTGGATCATGCACTCGCCTTTACCGTTGAGTGCTGCGTTCTTGATGACGCACATGGCGTCGTTGAGTGGATCGCTCTGCATTTATGACACCTCACGAATACTTCTTGAATCCGAGTTCCGGGGCCATATCCCTGAAGCACTGGCGGCACAGGTGCATCCCGTACCTCCTTATGATTCCTCTCCTGCGTCCGCAACGGGAGCAGCCAACAGACCTTCCATACTGCTTCTTGGGCTTCATTGGACCACCTCAACCTCAAATTTGTCTTTCATGTACTGGATCGCCTCGTCGCGGTCGACGCGGTGGCTCTTGGGGATCCTCCTCTTGAGGAGGGACCTCTGGGAGACCCTCGCGCCGGGCCTCCTGAGGACGACGCTGATGTCCATTCCGAAGATTCCGATCTCGGGGTCGTACTTCATACCCTCGAAGTCGGTGTAGTCGGAGATTCCGAAGGACATGTTGCCCTCCTTGTCGAAGGAGTACTCGGGGACGCGCATCTCCCTGATGGAGAGCGCCTGCCTCAGGAAGTTCTCGGCCCTCTCGCCGCGGAGTGTGACCTTGCAGCCGAGGGGCATTCCCTTACGGATACCGAGATCCCTGTTGACGGTCTTGGAGATGGTCTCGACGGACTTCTGTCCGGTGACCATCTCGAGGACCTTCTGGGCCTTGACGAGCCTCTCTCCGGCCTCGCCGACACCGATGTTGACGACGACCTTGTCGACGTGGACTTCCCTCATGGCGTTCATTCGGAAGCCTCCGGGAGTTTGATCGCTGCGGTCTGGGCTCCGATGACGAAGCAGTTCCTGGCGACGGTCTGGGTGCCGTCGGTGAACAGGACGAGGTTCGCCGCGGATCCGCGGACGGTCTCGAGGCTCTTGACGGTCCTGACGGCTCCGGCCTGGGAACCCTCCTTGATGAAGACGACGGAGCCGTCCTGCAGGGGGTAGTGCTCCAGGACCTTCTGGCCGTCGAAGGCGACCTTCAGGGAGTCACCGCACTTGTAGTCGTTCTTGTCGAGGACGATGTTCCTGCCACCGCTGAGGTTGAGCTGGATCTTGCCGCCCTTGACGACGGTCTTGTCCTCGATCTTGCACAGCTCCCAGGAAGCCTCGGCCTCGTCGATGGCGACGAGTGTCAGCTTTCCCTTGTCGGTCAGGAGCATGCGGTACGCCAGTCCCATCTTGGGGATGGTGATGACGTCCATGAATCCGACGGGGGCCTTGGGGTTCTTGACGGCTTTGCCGTCGACGAACATCTCGCGGTTCCCGATGATCCTCTTGGCCTCCCTGGCCGTGTCGCACACGCCGACCATGTCCCTGAGGACTGTGACGGCGGACATGGAGTCCTCGATGCTGTGGGCACCGGCGGACTGCTTGGTGACCCAGATGTTTACCTTCCTCTTCAGAGGCCAGGACCTGGGTGCAGCCAGTCTCTTCATGTGGTCGCTCATTCTTTGACCTCCTTGTTCTTGGACAGCGAGTCCATCCTCCAGGCGTCCTCGGTGTTCAGCTTGGTGATCACGAGGTTGGAGGCGTGGATGGGGCGCTCGGTGGCGGTCCCGTCGGCCTGGTTGATCGTGATTCCCTCGATGGAGACGCGCCCGGTCTTGGTGTAGACCTCGAGCACCTTTCCCTCGATGTTCCTGATGTCCTCGTTCCCGCGGACGACGATGACTGTGTCACCCTTGCAGACCCTCGCGGTGCGGACCCCGTACTTGGCGCGGAGCTCGTCGCTCAGGTGGGCGGACAGCATCTTCCTCTTGACGTGGGCGGACGCGTTGGCCTGGTTCTTCCTCTGAACCCTTGCTTTGCTGCTAACCATGCCTCACACCTCACACGATCATGGACGCGGTCGCGGACACACGGGGCCACCTCTCGGCAGCCTCCCTGGCGACGGGTCCTTTGATGTCGGTTCCTTTGGTCTCACCGGTCTCGGTCGTGATGACCGCGGCGTTGTCCTCGAAGTAGACCATGGTTCCGTCGGGCCTCCTCATGGGGCGCCTCTGGCGGACGATGACGGCGAAGACGATCTGCCTCCTCATCTGGGGGGTTCCCTTCTTGACGGAAGCGATGACCAGGTCGCCGACTCCTGCGGAGGGGACCCTCCTGGCGACGCCGTGGTAGCCGGGGACGGTGATGATCTCGATCTCTTTGGCTCCCGTGTTGTCGATGACCGTGAGCCTGGAGCCGTTCTGAAGGCCCCTGGTCTGGTTTCCAGCGATTCCCTTCATCTCACTCCACCTTCTCGATCACGACGAAGGACACGGTCTTGGAGAGGGGGCGGCACTCGGCGATCCTGACCCTGTCGCCGACCTTCAGGCCGAGGCAGGGAGAGGCGTGTGCGGAGTACCTGTTGCTCCTCTTCTCGTACCTCTCGTACTTGTGCTGGTATTTCAGGTAGTTGCGCTCAACGACGACGGTGTTCTTCATTTTGACCGTCGCGACGACGCCGTCGATGACCTGTCCCCTGACGGGGAGGCTGCCGTGGAACGGGCAGTTGGGGTCGTTGCACTCCGTCTTGGGGGAGGCGACGTCGAATCCGATGTCTCTGATTTCTGCTGTCATTTCTTCACCTAACCTTCTTGATTCTGTCCTCTGGTCGGTGCATTATCTCTGATCCACTGATGTCGATGGTCCTGCCTTCGTATGCGAACCTGAACTCATTGCCTGGTTTGGGTACCATTCTCTCAGTTCCGGCCGATTCGATGGTGAACGTGTTTTTCGTCTCGTCGACCACCTTTCCGGCTATGCCGGAGAATGGCTCAGACAGCACTTCCACGTCCAATCCAATGAGCTCAGTTCTCACGAAGCGATTGTCCCTCATCTGACCTCGGTGCGGAATCCCATTTCCTCCAGGACAGTCTTGACCCTCTTCTTGTGGTCGCCCTGGAGCTCGATGCGTCCGTCCTTGCATGTTCCGCCGGCGGCGCATTTGTTCTTCAGCTGCTTGGCAAGATCTCCGATGTCGATGTCGTTCTCATCGATACCGTCGATCACGGTAACGGTCTTTCCGTATCTGCGGCTGTCAATCGAGATCCTCACCGTCTGCTGCTCACGTGCGATCTCCTCGCACATGCACAGCTCCTTAGGCAATCCGCATACTGGGCAGATCTCGGCCATCAGATCTCTTCCTCCTCCTTCTGGACGGTCAGGATGCGAGCGATGTTGAGCCTGAGGGCGCGGATGGCGCCGGGGCTCGAGGGGGCACCGCCCATGGCGGAGACTCCCCTCTCGTGCATCAGCTCGTCGCGGAGCTCCTTCAGCTTCTGGTTGCGCTCCTCGACGCTCATGTTCCTGATGTCTGCGGTCTTGAGTGCGGCCATCTCACTGAACCTCCTCTGCGGGTGCAGCCTCTTCCGCGGCGGGTGCCTCGGGAGCGGGGGCTGCGAACAGGTCGGGCAGCACTGCGGCGGCCTCGGTCTTGTTGAGGACGGTGATGTCGGCGGGGAGCTTGGCATCCTTGGCCATGATCTCCACGGTGACTCCGATGACTCCCATCTTCAGCTTGGCGACGGCGTAGCCGTGGTCGATGAAGTTGGCCTTGGGCTCACCGCAGAACTTGATGTAGCCCTCCTTGAACTTCTCGGTCCTGTGCCTCTGTCCGGTGAGCTTTCCTGCGACGATGATGTGGCATCCGCGGGCTCCCGCGTCCATGATCCTGCGGACCGTGGAGTGTCCGGCTCTGCGGAAGTGCCATCCCCTCTCGAGGGAGAAGGCCAGTTTCTCGGCCATGATCTGGGCGTTGAGGCTGGCGTTCTCGACTTCCTGGACCTCGATCTGGGGGTTCTCGAACCCGAAGCGGTCCTCGATGACAGCGGTCAGGTTCTTGATGGTCTGTCCGCGCCTTCCGATGACGAGCCCGGGCCTCTCGGTGGTGAGGATGACACGGGTTCCCATGGGGGTCCTCTGGACGTCGAGTCCTCCGAATCCCGCACGGCTGACCTCCTTCATCAGGTACTCCTTGAGGAGCACCCTGCGGATGTTCTCAGCTACGAATTTCCTCTCTGATGCCATTTCACTCTACCTCCTGGATGATGACCTCGACGTTCACGGTGTCCTGGTTCCACTCGGTGGCGCGTCCGTGGGCCCTGGGCATGTGCCCGGGGATGACGCGTCCCCTTGAGACGGAGATCGTGGCGATGGCCATGTTGGAGACGTCGAGTCCCTTGTACTCCGCGTTGGAGGCGGCGCTGTTCAGGACCCCGAGGATGGCCTTGGCGGCCTTGACGGGGTACCTTCCGGGTCCGACACCGGCCTTGTGGGAGACACGCTTGTTGTATCTCTTCAGGGGGACGGCCCTCTTCTTGTCGATGACGTCCTCCAGAGCCTTCTGGGCGGTCTCGACCTTCATTCCGCGTATCATTCCGGCGACCTCGCGGGCGAACTTGGGGGAGACGGGCATCTCCTTTCCGAGCGCTTTCGCGGTTGTGTCGGGGTCCGCTGTTGCTGTGTATCCTGAAACCATGTTAGACACCTCACTTCAGCGGCATGAACTTGGACGACCTGGTCGCACCGACTCCGGGTCCGGAGTGCTGCGGGGCTTTCCTGGTGAGGACGAACTCTCCGAGGAAGCATCCGATCATCTCGGGCTTGATCTCTACATCCTTGAACTCGTGGCCGTTGTAGATGCTGACGGTCTTTCCGACGAACTGGGGGATGATGGGGAGGTCCCTGCGGTGGGTCCTGACGACCTCGCCGGGCTCCGCTGCCTTCAGTTTGTCGAACAGGAGCTGCTGCTCGTAGTTCAGACCGCGCACGTAGGTCCTCCTGGCCCTCGCGGAGAGGAGTCCGAGGAAGTCCTCGAAAGGCATGGCGAGGAGCTCTTCCATGGTGTATCCGCGGAAGAGGAACTCCTTCTTCCTCCTCGCCTGTATCGCGGACGCCTTCTTCCTGGATTTCCTCCTCGAGGCTTTTGCCGATCCTGCAATAATCTTCTTTGCCATTGCAATCACTTCTTTATTTTCTTCTTAGGAGGCAGGAAACCCACCTTCTGACCGGGCGATGCGGTCCTCTTCTGACAGTTCGGTCCTCCCACATGAGCGTGGCTTCCTCCACCGTGGGGGTGGTCGACGGGGTTCATGGCGACTCCCTTGGTCTTGAAGGGCGCAGTGGACCTGGACCTCAGGGTGTGCACGTTCTTTCCGGCCTTGGCGAGGGGCTTGTCTCCCCTTCCGCCTCCGGCGACGACTCCGATTGCGGCGCGGCAGTCGGGGCTGAACTCCTTGATGACTCCGGAGGGCATCAGGACCATGACCTTGTCTCCCCTGGAGACGACGGTTCCGGAGGATCCGGCGGTCTTGACGAACTTTCCTCCGTCCCCGGGCCTGGCCTCGACGTTGTGGACGAGGGTTCCCTCGGGGATGTTGGACAGCTTGGTGATGTTTCCGGCGACGACGTCCGTGCCGCCGATGACGATGGTCTGGCCGACCTTGGTTCCCTCGACAGCGAGCTGGTAGTCGGTCCTTCCGTTGAGGTCGAGGACAGCCAGGGGGCATGTCCTTCCGGGGGCCTGGATCAGGTCCTTGATGACCGCGGTGCCCTCGGACATGGCCGGGAGCCTCACATCGTCCACGTGCCTGTGGCTGGGAGAGCGGTACAGGGATGTTCCGCTGCCCCTCCTCTGTGTGATCAATCTCTTACCCATGTTCACTCACCTTCAGAATACTCCGACCCTGGATCCGACATCCTCTGCGGAGTAGCCGTCAGCCAGTTTGATGATGGCGTGCTTTCCGTCCTTCTGGATCCTGACCCAGACCTTCTCGACCTTGACCTCGAAGCGCTCCTCGAAGACGATCTTGATGGTGTGCTTGTCGGCGTTCCTGTGGACGATGAACTCGATCTTGTTGCCGTCCTTGTACTTCTGGGTCGGCGTGCCGGACATGTGGTTCATCGATTTCTCGGTGACGTACGGCCTGATGAGAACGTCGCTCTGCTTCATTGTGTCCATCCTCCTATGGCGTCGATGGCGGATTTGGTGTAGACTGTGAGCCTTCCAGCGTCTCCTCCGGGAGCCAGGATGCTCGTGTTCAGGGTCTTGACCTCCTCTACGGTGACTCCGGGGAGGTTGGAGGCGCTCTTGAAGATGGGCGCGTTCCTCTCCTCGTCGGAGACGACGATGAGGACGGAGACGGGTGTGCGGTACTTCCTGTTCCTCATTGTTCCCCTTCCGGCGCGGATCTTGCGTCCGTCCTTGGCACGCTCGAGGTCGTAGCCGATTCCGATCTTCTCGAAGACCTCGACGACCTCGGATGTGGCCTTCAGGGTCACGAACTCGTCCTCGACCACGATGGGGAAGGACACGGAGTCGTCGAACTGGTGGCCGCGGGCCTTGACGCACTCGGCGCAGGCGGTGGCTGCCAGAGCGGACTGGCGGGCGATCTTGAGCTCCTTCTTGTTGACCTTCTGCTCCCATTTCCTCTCGGGGCGTGGCGGGTGGGCCCTCCTTCCGGAGACGTTGTTGGGAGACTCGGTGGCTTTCCTTCCGTCGTGGACCCTCTGGACACGGGCGGTTCCCCTTCCCTTGCCCCAGGTGCTGACGGAGTGCCTCATTCCGGACCTTGCAGCGGGTCCGTAGGGCTGCCTGCTGTTGGCGGCGGCTGCGAGGACCGCCTTCTTGATGATGTCGGGCCTGTAGGGGGTCTCGAAGGCAGCGGGGACATCCACGGTGCCGGAGACTCCTCCCTTTACAGAGTAAACATTAGTCTGTGCCATTCTCATGCCCCCTGCTTGGACTCGGTCGAGACGTAGGTGACGTCGACGGCCTCGTTGTCGGCCTTCTTGGGCATCCTGGTAGCGTCCCTGAACCTGATGAGCCTCTTTGTGGGCCCGGGAACGGAGCCGTGGACCAGTACGTAGGTGTTCCTGACCTCTCCGTAGTTGAGGAATCCTCCCTTGGGGGTGACCTCGGAACCCTCGGTGCCGACTTTGATGATCTTCTTGTTGAACTCGGTCCTCTGGTGGTATCCCATCTGTCCGGATCCGGGGACTGTGGACCTGACGTATCCGGGTCTCTTGGGACCGAGGTTACCGATTCCGCGGCGGTGCTTGCTGTTCCTGTGGGACAGGAGCTTGACACCCCAGCGCTTGGTGACACCCTGGAATCCCTTACCCTTGGTGACGGCGATGACGTCGGTCAGGGCTCCCTCGGGGGCGAAGTCGGTGAAGTTGACCTCAGTTCCGAGGATCTGCTTGGCGAAGGCGACCCTCTCCTCGATGGTTCCTCCGCCGATCCTGAGCTCCATGAGGTCGGGGACCTTCTTGGGGACTCCGGAGACAAGCTTGGGCTGGGTGTAGGCGAGGACACGGACATCCTCGATGTCCAGTCCGTCATATCTGGCAAAAGTGGCCTCGTCGTGGTTCTTGGGGACGCTGAGGCGCCTTCCGAGGAGCGGGTCCAGGTCTTTGGCCCAGACCTCACCGGCGGTCTTGAGACCGACGATGCTGCTCTCGTAGAACCTGACGGCTGCGATTTTCATGGGGGGTACTTCGACGACGGTCACGGGCACCTGGATCTCCATTCCGGAGGTCGTGCTCTTGGCTCTCTTGTCCACGATGAACGCGTGGGTCATTCCGGCCTTGTAGCCAGCGAAGCCCTGGATCTTGGGGGTTCCGCTGATCTCGGGCCACGAGTCGAGCCTGGGTGTCTGCGACTGCGCTCTCTTCCTAGGGCCGAATGCCCTGGATCCTCTCTTAGGACGTCTCCTTTGCGGCATATTTTACACATACCTGCGAGGGTGTCTTCGCTAACCTCGCGTTTTATCAGACGAACGTCTTAATCTCCGACCGTGACGCCGTATTCGCCCCAAGAAACCCGAAGGAAGCGGGGCCGACGTGGGTTGCGTTCGCATTGCCCGATGCGTCTGGTCGGACACTATTATGTCCAATCTAAAGGGGCTGTAACGGTAGGTCGTATATAAACCTGCCCCTCGCGCAATTATAATAAGAAGGGAAGGGAAACGGTTTGGAGGGATCGGCTCAGAGCGTGCCTTCCTTGGCCTTCTTCTGAGCCCTCTTCATGCGGGCCTTCGCGTCGAACCCGGTCGCCTTCTCGGCGAACTCGTTCAGGCGCCTCTTACTGTCGAGGATGGCGGCATCGTCGACGGCGCAGCCCCCCTTGTTGACGGTGGCGATGTCCAGCTTGTCCTTGGCGAGGATCTTGACCTCGATCCTGTCCAGCACCCCGTACGTGGAGACCAGAAGGTCGCCCTCCTTCTTGACGTTCCCGAATACCTGCTCCATCATCTGCTCGAGCAGTGGCCCCTCGATGTTCTTGAACCAGCCTCTCTTGATGTCGTACTCCAAGCTCTCACATCCTTAGAATCAAATCGTTTTCGAAGTCGCGGTCCAGGTCGGCAGGGGTGCCGAGGACCGCCTCGGACTCCATGTACGCCTTCCACCTCTCCCTGCATCCGCACTCGACCTCCAGGTCCTTGGGGTCCTGGGTAAAGCTGAACCGCTCGACCGCGTCGAGGGCCCTGCGGTCGCACTCGCCGCAGTTGTGCACACCCCTCATCGCCCCTCCTCCGGAGGGCGACGACATGAGCCTCGCATCCACTGTGCCAGACAGCTGTCTGAACACCTCTATCAGGGACCAGATCCAAGGTGATCTGAACTCCCCTCTCTTCCAGAGGCGCTCCACGTATGTCCCCCTCTGGACGTTCAGCGGGTTCACCGAGATCTCGTCGGAGAACGGGGCCGCGAACCGGGCGGACCTCACGGAGTCCTCGATGGCCATCCGTTCCGTCATGAACGGGGGCTTGAGAAGCAGATACGTCCTGACCATGAGACCCGACTCCTTGATCAGGGTGCCCGCCCTGAGGATGTCGTCCGGCGTGAACCCCTTGTGGACGGAACGCGCCAGGACATCCGGGTCGGAACTCTCCAGACCCAGGGCGATCGTCGCGGTCTTCGGGACGTCGGCCAGGCTCTCCGGTGTGATGAACTCCGGGCGGCTCTCGAACAGTATGCGCTCGCATCCTGAGAACGCCTCGAAGAAGCGCTTCCTGATGGCGGGCGGCACCTCGTTGTCGTCGAGGAAGCTCCCGGAGGTGTATATCTTGACGAAGGGCTCGCCCTTGTACTTGGAGAGCGCCTGCTCAAGCTGGCTCAGCAGATCCTCCTCCGACACGTTGGTCAGGGAGGCCTCGCGGTATCCGCACATCGTGCACCCGCCCTGCCTGACCCAGCAGCACCCGTTGGTGCGCAGGATCACGACCATGGCGTCGACCTTGCGGCCGTTTGACATGTCGCTCTCCTTCCACAGCGCCTCGAGCTGGGAAGGCGATCTCTTCTCCTTCATCGGACTCCCTTATTCTGGACCGAAATTTAAGGGTAATTGGTTCATTCCTGATGGTCGCGGCATCCAGTGACATCACGCCCAGTGTCGCCCGATCTCTGCCGGGACGCCCTCCGGCACCGTCATCGTGAATGTGCCAGACGGTCGCTATCCGGTCTTGTTCCACGCGTACGCGCCCGCGCAGGCCCGCTCGTAAAGGTTTTTATCGTTACGACATACGGGGGCTCGGGTAAGCCAAATGGCAAAGAGAATCATCGTCATAGGTTCGGGGGCAGCCGGAATGTCCGCCGCCTCCGCCGCCAGGGAGGCATCCCCTGACGCTGACATCACCGTTTTCACCGAAGACGAGGACATCGCCTACTCGCCCTGCGCCATCCCCTGGGGGATCGAGGGCAGGAGCCAGTGGGACGAGATCGTCATGCACACCCCCCAGTTCTACTCCGAGAAGCGCAACATCCGGGTCCTGACCAAAACCAAGGTGGAATCCGTCGACGGCGAGGCCAAGACCGTCACCGCCGGAGGGGAGTCGTACCCCTACGATTCGCTGGTCATCGCCACCGGAGGGAGAGTGTTCGTCCCCCCGATCGCAGGCACCGATCTGAAAAACGTCTTCGTCGTGAGGACCGTCAGGGACGGCAAGGACATCCAGGCGGCGCTGTCCGATGTGGACAGAGTCGTCATCGGAGGGGCCGGGGTCATAGGCCTCGAGCTCGCAGTCTCCCTCAGGGGGATGGGCAAGGACGTCACGGTCATCGAGATGATGGACCAGGTCATCCCCCGCATCGCCGACAAGGACATGGCCGACGAGATCCAGGCCCACCTCGAGGAGAAAGGGATCAGGTTCGTCATGAAGGCGCCCATACAGGCCGTCAACGGCGACGGCAGGGTCGAGAGCGTCACCGCCGCCGGTCAGGAGTACCCCTGCGGCCTGATGATATTCGCCACCGGCGTCCGCGCCAACCTGGACATCGCCAAATCGCTCGGACTCGACGTCGGGCAGCTGGGCGCACTCGTAGCCTCCCCCACTCTCAACGCCTACAGGAGGGGCAGGCTCGTCCCCGACGTGTTCGTCGCAGGGGACGTGATGCAGTGCGAGTCCGCCGTCATGCCCGGAGCGACCATGAGTCAGCTCGGATCCACCGCCGTCAGGCAGGGTCGCGTGGCAGGACACAACGCCGCCGGCGGCGACAAGATGCTCTTCGGTCCGGTCGCGAGCCCCTGGGTAAGCGTGATCGGCGACAAGCAGATCGCCGGGACGGGACTGTCCCTCGGACTCGCATCCTGGTACGGGATCGACACCGTCACAGGCAAGGCCGAGGGGCTCACACGCGCCAGGTACTACCCCGGCGGCATGGAGCTGAAGGTCAAGGTCATCGCCGACAGGACGACCCACAGGATCGTCGGGGCCCAGATCATCGCCGGCGAGGAGGCCACCGGACGCATCGACTGGCTGACCTCCGCGATCATCAACGAAATGACGGCCGAGGACTTCCTCGTCCGTTCGGAGAACGCCTACTGCCCGCCGACTTCGATGGTCAAGGATGTCGTGATCTCGGCCGTCGAGGACCTCTGCAGGCACCTGTGATACAATGAGGTACGATGAGTACAAGGACCTCTACAACAGCCTCCGCACTGCGGAGGATGTGGAGAGACTCTCGTCCGAATACGACCCCCGCATGCTTGACAGCCTGTTCACGCAGAAGACGACGAGGGAGGTCAAGAAGCGCTTCTACGTCGTGAAGCAGAACTCGGGGAAGATGCTGAAGGAATGGCGCAAGGGAACGTCGATCATGGGTCTGTCCAAGAAGTACAAGTTCCCTCCGATCCTCACCGCCATGTTCATATTCCTCGAGGATGGGGCCAGCAAGAAGGAGTTCTGGAGCTACATACGCGACCCAGACCTGCTGGAGTCCGAGGAGACCGCGGAAGAGGTCAGGGAGGCCGTCGAGAAGGACATAGTATACTCCCCGGCCGCCAACGACAGGCAGAGGGAGCGCGGCATCTGGGGAGAGGGACTCCTCCACGAGTGGCTGGATGGCCAGGGGGTCACATACAGGACCGAGAACGACCTGAGGGGTACAGAGTTCACCAAGACTCCGGACTGTCTCCTCGACCAGCCCGTCGAATACGAGGGCCACACCATCTACTGGGTGGAGAGCAAGGCCTCGTTCGGCGACAACACCGAGTTCAGGTTCAACTCCAGGAAGCAGCTCGTCCCGTACACCAAACTGTTCGGACCAGGACTGGTCGTGTACTGGGTCGGATGCCTGGACGACCTGGAATGTCCCGAGGATGTCTACGTCTGCGACATCTCGGTCATGGACAAGGACCTGAAGAAGTATAGCGAGGAGGAGCTCTCTCAGCTACCTCCCGCGGTCAAGTGATTGCAAACTAATTGGTTTTCAGGGGCCGGCCGGCGGCGACGCCGACCGGATCCCCCGGAGCTCACTGATTCTCCTGACGGAGCTCGCCGAGCGTGGCGACCCTCTCCGCGAAGGCGTCGTGCTTGTGGATGGACTCCTCGGAGTCGCTGATCACATCGATCTCCACCTCGTCCGGGAGATCTGTGTACTTGGCGACGATCCTCTCTAGCACTCCCCTCACGACATCCTCAACGAACTTCGTGTTCCTGTGGGCGTTGATGACCACCTGTCCCTCGTCGGGCCTCTTGAGGAGCTCGAACGTGGGGGACGAGAAGGAATCCTGGGCGATATCGATGAGGTCGTCCGCCTCGATCGTGACGTCCTCGGGCATCGTGATCATGATCGTGCACACGTTCCTCTGGTTGTGGGACATGACGGGCATGTCGCCATTGTACTCCAGCATCTCCGTGACGGTCTGCTGGGCGCAGGGGCAGGCGGTCATCCCTGTGACCTTCACCCCGATCTTCTTCGTGAGCGGCCCGTCGCGTACGATATGCCCTCCGGCGAGCAGCGTGAACATCTCGAACGTGTCCCTGCCGAGGGGTGTCTTGGAGCTGCGGAAGTACTCTGACGAGATGCTGACATCGGCGGTCATGGCATACTCGTGATGGACGAGGAGCTTCCTGCAGATGTCGGCGGCCATGTCTTCGATGGCCGTGATTGGATTCCTCATGCTCTCCTCCACGACCTCGTTCAGGACCTCCACGTTCCTGGACATGTGGGAACCCTTCTGGTCGGCGGGCAGATCCACGAAGATGTCGATGGAGCAGTTGAGGGCGTTGTTGAGTGTGCCGTCGAGTCCCTCCCTGTGGACGAGGACGGGCTTGCGAACACCCTTCACGCCGACGCGTGTGAGCTTGTATCCGGCCTCTCCTTTGCCGTATTGCAAGTCGCATTTCAAAGCCATGTTCAGAAGAAATACGAAATCAACTTAAAGGAGATATATCTACAATTAAATCGGTAATCAATCATGCATTGCGGTGTCGATGAGGCTGGAAGGGGCTCGGTCATGGGACCGCTGGTGGTCGGGGCCGTGTTCGTCGATTCCGACGAGCCGCTCACATCCATCGGCGTGAAGGACTCCAAGAAGCTCACCCCGAAGAGACGCGAGGCCATGTACGACGAGATAACCGCCGTGGCCCAATGGACGGTCGTGATCGCATCCGCGGCCGATGTGGACGCCCGCAGGAAGGAGATGTCCCTCAACGACGTGGAGCTCAACATGTTCGCCGAGGCATGCTCCGTCCGGAAGGCATCCACCGTTTACGCGGACTGCCCGGACGTTAACGAGGCCTCCTTCGCCCACAGACTGGGAGCGTTGGTCCCGCACGCGGAGATTATCGCAAAGCATAAAGCGGATGATACGTACCCAGTTGTATCAGCTGCTTCGATCGTGGCGAAGGTCACGAGGGACAGGATGATGGATGACATCCGCGCCGAGTTCGGCACGAACATCGGGAGCGGATACCCGAGCGACCACTACACGATGGATTTCATCGCCGGATGGATCAAGGAGAACGGTAGGGCGCCGGAGCATGTGAGATGCTCATGGGAACCTGTCAGACAGATGCTGTCCGCAAGGAAGAACACGAAGATCAGCGACTGGTGAAACACATGACTATGCAGCAGGAGATCCAGGAAGTCATCGACAGGTTCCACAGGAAGATGGAGAAGGACGAGAACCTCAGGAAGGAGGTCGAGCCCCTCACCAAGAGCTTCAACCTAGACCTCGGCACAGAGTCCTACAGCCTGAAGCTGAAGGACGCCAAGATCTACTACTTCGAACCCGGGCTTCTCGAAGACGCAGACGTCACGGTCACGACCACCCCCGAGAACCTCCGCGGACTCATCGACGGGACCCTCAGGCCCATGCGCGCCTATGTCCTGAAGAAGATCGCGGTCAAGGGGAAGATCGACGACCTGATGTTCCTGAAGAAGCTTTTCTGAACCTAAATGGGACTGCTGGCATGGCCAGCGTCCCACATAATTATTTATACCACCCCCCGTTTAGCATCGATTATAGCGAGGTGGGGTAGCCAGGATATCCCGTCGGGCTCATAACCCGGAGACCGGTCGTTCAAATCGACCCCTCGCTACCATCCCTTTTCTTCACAACTCCCATCGTCCGACTGTCGGTTTTTTCTATTCGTCCCACATACTCCAGCCCATGGACATGCTAGAGATTGACGGTTCCCGCGGAGAGGGTGGCGGACAGATGGTCCGTACCACCGTGGCGATGTCCACGGTCACGGGGATACCGGTGCACCTGACCCGCATCAGGGAGAACAGGCCCACCAACGGTCTTTCCAGACAGCATGTTGCGGCCGTCAACGCGGTCGCCCGCATGACCGGATCGGAGGTCGAGGGCTGCAAGATAGGATCCGGGGACCTCTTCTTCGTCCCCGGCGACGAGCAGGTGTACAACATCGACGTGAACATCAGCTCCGCCGGCAGCATCAGTCTCGTCCTTCAGGCCATGCTCCTTGCGGCCCGCAACCACACCCAGAGGTTGACGGTAGACATATGCGGCGGCACGAACGTCATGTGGGCGCCACCAATAGACTACTATCAGACGCTCCTGTTCCCGATGATGAGCCGCATGAACATCAACGCGGACGCCAAGGTCATCGATCGCGGATTCTACCCCCAGGGAGGGGGACGCGTCATCGCGACCCTGGATCCCATCGGCACCATCAAACCCCTGAACCAGGACACGCTCGGAGAGCTCGTGTCCGTGAGGGGCGTGTGCTTCTGCCAGCGCCTCTCCGACTGGGTGCCCCAGGAGATGATGAGGAGCTGCGCCGAGGCCCTGAAGCCCTATGCCGACGTGGAGTTCGAGCTCCAGAGGACCGATGGTGGGAGCCAGGGTGCCGGCATCGTCCTCGTCGCAGAGTACGAGAACGGCATGCTTGGGAGCAACGCCCTCTCGTCGAGGGGGCATCCGCCGGACAAGTGCGGGAAGGACGCAGCCGTCGACCTCATCAGAGAGATGGAGAGCGGTTCGACCATGGACGTGCACACCGCCGACCAGCTGCTCCCGTACATGGCGATGGCGGAGGAGTGCAGCAGCTTCTCCGTCTCCAGGATCAGCAAGCACCTCCTCAGCCAGATGGACACCCTTGAATCGTTCCTTGATGTCAAGTTCGGCGTCGAGAGGAAGGAGGACGTGTACAGATTCAGCGTCACGCCGGGGGCGAAATCATGAGGCCGTTCGTCCACGTGAACTGCGCGATGTCCGCGGACGGGAAGATCGCCGGATGCGACCGCACCCAGGTGACCATATCCTCCGAGGAGGACAAGGCGCGCGCCAAGAACCTCCGCAGGAAGTATGACGCCATACTGGTCGGCGTCGGCACCGTGATCGCGGACGACCCGCACCTCACCCTGAAGGACCTGGACTACGACACCAACCCTGTGCGCGTGGTGCTTGACCCCCATGGGAGGACGCCCGATGATGCGAAGATCCTGGACGAGAGGGCGCCCACGATCATGGTCACCCTGGAGGACTGCGACCGCGAATGGGACTGTGAGGAGACGATCAGGGCCGGGAAGGACACAATAGACCTGGAGGCCGTGCTGGAGGAGCTTGCTGACGAAGTCGGAATCGAGAGCCTGCTCGTCGAGGGCGGGGGACGCACGATCGCCTCGTTCTTCAGAGCGGGACTCGTCGACCGCTACACCGTGTTCGTCGGCGGCCTCGTGATCGGCGGGTCCGATGCACCCACACCGTGCGACGGCGACGGATGGGTCGTACCCGACGGCGTCAGGATGGACCTCCGCGATGTGGAGACGCTCGGCAACGGCGCTCTCCTGACCTTCGAACCGAGACGCTGATCAGATTATCTGGCTCTTCGCGACCGGCTCGAGTACGAAGCGGAAGTAGTTGTAATCGGAGCCGAACACCTCGTTGGACACCATCTCGTACGTGTTGTTGGTGGCATCCTCGAGGACCTTGCAGAAGAAGCCCGAGGCATAGTATCCGAGGGACTTCGCGGAGTCCTCTGTGAAGGGGACATCGTCCTTTATGATTATCGTGAGCGGCTTGAGGGAGAACACGCTGGCGTCCCCGAACCCCATCTTCTTGTAGTAGTCGCGGGCGTTCGCCACAGTATCCTCGATGCTGTTTCCGGAGAGGATTCCACCCAGGGCCATGGCGTGTATTGAGCCGAGCATGGATGCCATCGGACCCACGGACAGACCCATGGCGTCGAACCCGAGGAACAGGAACCTGGCAAGCATGTCGCGGGTCTTGATAGGGTCATCGGCAATCTCCGTGAGGGAGTTCAGAGCCATCGTCATCGCCACATCGGATGGCGGCTTCGAATGTGCCAGCATCACCGAAACCAGAGAGTACACCTTCCTGCGGCTGTCGTCCGGATCGTCATGGGCGGCGATCAGACCCTCGGAGACCATCTTGTCCAGGTGGACCGAGAGGGTGGACTGGGCCTTGCCGGTGATCTTCGAGAGATCGGTGAGAGAAAGGTTCTTGTCCGACAGCTCGTGGAGAATCCTACGCCTTACGTCGTTGGACACCTGTACTAGTCCGTTTCTCGTATAGTAGAGTTCGAAATCGGTGAGCGGGCCGTCGTTCAATTCAATCGCTGGGATATCCTGTTCCAGTTATTAAGGGTTCCTTCAGGGATAGTTCGAGAGCTCGGTTGCGTGCCCATGCTGGCTAACGCGCGCACCCGCGACTGTTTTAAGACTAGGATTGCATCGCCGTGACAAGGTGACAGCATGAAAGCCACGATCGACGGTGTGCAGAAGAACATCCGTGCCGTATGGTTCGAGGACGGCAGGGTGATGATGATCGACCAGAGACGTCTCCCGGCAGGGATAGTCATAGTCGGTTTCGACGACTACCTCGACGTGGCCGAAGCCATCAGGAACATGACTACGCGCGGAGCACCGTCCATCGGTGCGACCGCGGCATACGCCATGTGCATCGCCGCTCTGAAGGGATGCGACCTCGACGTGGCCGCCAAGGACATAAAGGCCGCGAGACCGACCGCCTACGATCTGTTCTACGCCGTCGACTACATGTACGACAGGCTCAGGGACGGATCGGATCCAGTGGAGGCCGCTGACGGTTACGCACAGATGATGGTCGACAAATGCACCGCCATCGGAAGGTTCGGAGGACAGCTGATCAGGGACGGGATGAGGCTCATGACACACTGCAACGCGGGTGCCCTGGCAACCGTCGACGTGGGTACCGCCCTGGCCCCGATGAGGGACGCCCATTCCCGCGGAGTGGACTTCTTCGTCTACGTATCTGAGACGCGCCCCCGTCTCCAGGGGATGCAGCTCACCGCATGGGAGCTGGCGCAGGAGGGCATCGACCACAGGATCATCCCGGACGGCGCCTCGGCATACTACATGAGCCAGGGCGTCGACATGATAATCACGGGCGCGGACAGGATCGCCGCCAACGGCGACTTCGCCAACAAGATCGGGACCTTCGACAAGGCGATCGTCGCCAAGCACTTCGGCATCCCGTTCTACGTCGCCGCACCCATCTCCACGTTCGACCTCTCGATGGAATCCGGGAAGGACATCGTCATCGAGCAGAGATCCGAGGAGGAGGTCACCATGATGAACGGCACCAGGATCGCGCCGGAGGCATCCCACGCGCTGAACCCGGCATTCGATGTCACACCGGCGGAGCTCGTGACCGGGTTCATCACGGAGAAGGGCATCCTGAAGCCCGATGAGATCCACAGGATGAGGGACTGAGATGAACGAGAGGTATGCCAGGGAGCAGCTTGCCGATTTCTGCAAGATGCTGTACGACAGGCAGCTGACGGTCTCCGCAGGGGGAAACATGAGCGTCCGCATCAACGCCGACGAGATCATCATAACCCCGTCCGGCAGGAACAAGGGACTTCTGAAACCTGAGGACATGGTCAAGGTCTCCCTGGACGGCGAGGTCCGCTCGGAAGGGAAGCCGTCCATCGAACACAGGTTCCATCTAGCCCTATACAGGATGAATCCGGAGACCAACGCGGTCGTCCACTGCCACCCTCTCAACTGCGTCGCGCTGGCCGTGAGGAACGAGCCCATCAGGTGCAACCTCACGCCCGAGGGCGCGATGCTCCTTGGGCATGTCCCCATGATCGGATACTACACACCCGGATCGCAGGAGCTGGTGGACGCGGTAGCCGCAGAAGGACACTCCAAGGCTATGCTCATGGAGAGGCACGGAGCCCTCACCCAGGGAAGGTCCCTGGAGGAGGCTTACAACAGGATGGAGGAGCTCGAGTTCCAGGCCAGGCTCCAGCTCATCGCCGGAGACGTCGAGGACCTCCCGGCGGACGAGGTGGAGAGGCTCTCGAGGATGTGATTCCATGGCAATACTGGTCACCAAATGGTTCGGGGTGTTCCTGTGCGACGAGAAGACCGGCAGGATCCTCGACAAGCGCCTGATGCCCAAGGACGCGGCAGCGGTGGCGGAGAAGCTCGCCGCCGTCCAGAGAGGAGCCCTCCTGGATGAGGAGAGGGAGCTCGCAGCGACGGTCGACGGCAGGATCGCCGTGGCTGATCGCAGGCAGTCCGAGCTCGGGAAACCCGAGATGTACGACTCCTCGTCCATCACCCCTGAGAAATACGGGTACGACGGGGACTTCATGCACGAGGTGATGATCGGCCTCGGGAAGCTGAGGACCTCCGAGCCAATCCCCAGGGACAGGAGCCTGGTCCAGGCCATAAGGAGCCTTGACGACCAGATCGCCACCATAAACCTGTACAACGAGAGGCTCCACGAGTGGTACGGCATGCACTTCCCGGAGCTCGCGGACTACGCGCACGACGCCAGGTACGCCCAGCTCATAGCCATGAACGGCGAGAGGGAGGGCGTCATCGAGGAGCTGGGGATCGACATCGAATCCATCGGCGCGGACATGGACCCCTCAGACATGGATGCCATAAGGGACCTCGCAGACACCCTCAGCCGCCTTTACGACGACAAGGACCGGACCGAGACGTACATACAGGGGATCGTCGAGGAGACATGCCCCAACATGTGCGCCATACTGGGAGCGCCGCTCGCTGCGAGGATGGTGTCCCTCGCTGGCGGACTGGAGAGGCTCGCCTCGCTCCCGTCCTCCACCGTGCAGCTCCTGGGCGCGGAGAAGGCCATGTTCAGGCACCTGAAGTCCGGGAAGAGGGGACCCAAGCACGGGGTGATATACCAGCATCCCGACGTCCACAGGGCGCCCTACTGGCAGCGCGGGAAGATCGCCCGCGCTCTCGCGGGCAAGGTCCTCATCGCGGCGAAGATCGACCAGTACCACGGCGATTTCGCAGGGGACAGGCTCAACGAGGAGTTCGCCAGACGCGTGGAGGACATCAGGAGACGCTATCCGGATCCCCCCAAGAAGCCCCAGAAGGCCGGGAAGAAGGGACGCCAGGGCAAAGGCGGCAAGAACCGTCGCCGCTGATGCTGGCACTGGCTCAGGTGCGATTTTCGTCCACAGCCACCTAAAATTATTATATCCAGGTGGCCGATGGGGTGCCAGATAGCATGAGGTCTGCAACTGAGTTCGACCTGCGCATCAACGCTTCCCTCGGGGGAGTGAACTTCCGGCCGTGAGTCGGATATACATCCAACAAGAAGGTAGTGCCAATGTGGGAGATGAAAGAGATCAGAGAGCTGAAAGAGGGAAGGTACGTCAACATCGACGACGAACCCTGTAAGATCGTAAAGATCACGACTTCCAAGCCCGGAAAGCACGGATCCGCGAAAGCCAACGTCGACGCGGTCAGCATCTTCACCGGAGCCAAGAAGTCCATCGTGGGACCCGTGAGCACAAAGGTGCAGGTCCCCATGATCGACAAGAGGAAGGGCCAGGTCCTTTCCATCTCGGGAAACGAGGCCATGATCATGGACCTCGAGACCTTCGAGCAGATCTCCGTCGAGATCAACCCCGACCACGAGCAGCCCGTCGAGGAGGGAGGAGAGCTCCTGTACATCGTCGCGATGGGCAGATACAAGATCATGTGAGGTCTGAAACCAATGTCGTACGGGATCGGCTATGCCGGTGCGGAATCAGACTACAACGATGCCGACGTCGTGATCTTCGGCATCCCGTACGACCACACCTCCTGCTTCAAGGCGGGAGCCAGGGAGGCCCCCACCGCCGTAAGGCGGGCCTCCTACAATTTTGAAGAGATACACTTCGAGCACGGGATCCATCAGCCGCAGCTCAACGTGTACGACTACGGCAACTGCGACGACTTCATCCTGCCTGAGGACATGTTCGCCGAGGTGGACTTCGCAGTGGGCCCAGCGATAAGGGACGGAAAGTTCACGATCGCCATCGGCGGCGAGCATTCCATCAACATCCCGATTGTCAGGAACTTCGAGCCCGACGACATCGCGCTCATATCGATCGACGCCCACCTGGATTCGAGGGACGAGTACCTCGGCACCCCGAACAGCCATGCGTGCATCACACGCAGGGCGGCCGAGCACCTCGGACTGGAGAACGTCTTCGTCCTCGGAGCCAGGGCGATCGGCGAGGAGGAGCTTGACCGCGAGGACGTGGTCCCCTTCATCAGCTCCTTCGACATAATGGACAACGGGATCGAATGGGCCATCGAGAAGGCGCTGGACAGCGTGAAGAATGAGAGGATCTACCTGACCGTCGACATTGACGGCATAGACCCGGCCTTCGCACCCGGCACAGGCACGCCCGAACCGTTCGGACTCATGCCCATGGATGTCAAGAAGGTCATCAACGCTATCGGCGACAGGCTTGCCGGTTTCGATGTCGTAGAGGTCTGCCCGCCCGCGGATCCCGCCGGGATCACATCGATCCTCGCTGCCAGATACATCAACGAGGTCATGGCGGTTCACGCCAAGAACCTCAGACGCTGAGCTTGACGGGCCCCTGACCGGAGACGAACTCCTTCGCCTCCGATACGAACCTGTCCATCCTGTCCCTGGCGACAGCCTCGTCCTTGGATTCGGAGTATATCCTGAAGAGCTCCTCGGTGGTGGACGGCCTGAAGAGGACCCATCCGTCATCGAAATAGACCTTCAGCCCATCGACGGTCTCCACACGGCCCTCCGCGAACTCGCTGACGAAATGGTCCAAAAGCGCGTTCTTGATGTCATCCGGACACGGGACGTTCTCCTTGAAATCGTAATACCTGTCGAACCCGGCGATCTGCTTCGACAGCGGACCGTTCTTGGCGATGCACTCCAGCATCTTCGCCAGAGTCATGATCCCGTCCCTGCACATCTGGAACTCCGGGAAGACCATGCCGCCGTTCTCCTCTCCGCCGAAGACGGCCATGTTCTCCTCCATCTTCCTGACGACGGTGTGGGAGCCGACTGACGTGTACTTCAGCAGGCCGCCGCTGGACTCGACGACGTCCTCCACTATGGCCGATGAGCTGACGGGGGTGATGACCTTCCCCTTGCGCTCCTCAAGTATGGACCTTGCCACGATGGCGAGGCTGATGTCCCCCTGGACATACTCCCCGTTCTCTGTGACGAATATCGTGCGGTCGCCGTCCGCATCATGGGCGGCCCCGAGATCGGCGCCGACCTGCTTCGTGAGAGCCATCAGGGGCCCCAGGTTCTCCTCAGTGGGTTCGCTACTGCGTCCGGGACTCTCGCTCTGCGGGTCCGCGTTGATCGTGAACGTCCTGACGTTGAGAAGCTTCAGGAGGAGGGGCGTGGATTCGCATGTGGAGCCGTTGGCGCAGTCGACGCACACCGTGAGGTTCGCCTTGCGGATCGCATCCGCATCCACACTGTCCACCACCGCGTGCACATGCTGCTCCACGGCACCTGTGCCGGCCTCGATCTCGCCGACCTCGGACCATTCAGCCCTTGGGACATCCATGCCGCAGTAACTCTCGATGGACCGCTCCTCGTCGCGGTTGACCTCCACGCCGTCCCCCTTGATGAACTTGAAACCGTTGTACTCGGGAGGGTTGTGGGATGCGGTGATCACCACCCCTCCGGTTATCTCGCCATGGGACTTCACGTAGTACTGCAACACAGGGGTGGGCAGGATGCCCAGGTCCACGACGTCGGAGCCCGCATCCATGATGCCCGCCGAGAGGGCGCTCCTGAGCATGTCCGCTGAATCGCGGGCGTCGGTCGCCAGGGCTATGCGTCCCCTGTAGGTCCTTCCCACGACCTTGCCGATCTGAAGTGCGACCTCCGGGGTCAGGTCCTTATTGGCCGTTCCCCTCACGCCGTTGATCCCGAAGAGAGTCATCGCGGTCTCAAATCCTCTTCGCGTAAAAAAGGATGTTTATCGTCTCGGCGCAGCCCTTGCAGGTGTCCGCGGCCTCCTCCAGCGTCTCGAGGATGTTGATGGACAGGATCGTCGCCTTCTGATCGAGATCGGCGGTGAGGATCGCCTTCATGATCTTCATGTACGCCTGGTCGACCCTGCGCTCCTGATCCTTGACGCTCTGGATGCATTCGGCTATCCCGACACCGTCGGTGCCTAGGATCTTGATGGCATTCATCAGCGCGTTGACCTCGGACTCCAGGTCTGAGACGACCTCCGAGAGAAGATTCCATATCCCCATGGGGATCTGGGCACCGGTGTCCACGACGAGCTGGATGTTGATCGCCGCCTCCTTGCACCAGTTGGCGATGCCGTCGGTCTTCTTGACGAAATGCATGAAGTCCTCCCTCTCCTGCGGAGAGAGCTCGCCGATGCTCATCTGGCTGCAGAGGTTCTCCTCCTGCGAGTCCGCCTCGTGCTCCGACGCGTAAAGCCTCTCTATGGCCTTGAGGGCCAAGGAGGTGTCCCCGGATTCCATGGAGCGGGTGGCGTTGCCCAATTCGGTGACGCAGTCGAAAACGGAGAGTGCATGTGCCCTCATACCGCTCTGTATGACGCCCTCCTTCCTCTTGCCGAACCATCCCAACAGTCCCTTCGAATCATCACTCAAGTCTAATCTCCTCCTCTATGCCGCCCTGCGGCCTTGCGAAGACCGTCACGGCCTTCTTGTTGAATACCAGATGGACGGTATCCCCCACCTCCGGGATCTCCTCGTCTGCCGGGACGTTGTACTCCACGTAGTCCCTGCTCTCGGCGAGAGTGCGGATCCTCCAGTAGGTACCCATGAACACGATGGACTCGACCGTGGCCTCCAGGCCGTCGTTCGCCGAGTACACGTGCTCCGGACGGACCGAGATCACCACGGGATCCCCGACGTTGAAATCCGTCTTCGACGCTCTCATCTCCCGTCCGCCTCTCAGCTTGACCTTGGTCTTGCCGTTCTTCGACCTGTCCGAGACTGTGCACTCCATCAGATTGGTCTCTCCGATGAAATTCGCGGCAAATACAGAGCTTGGTTTCCTATATATATCCAATGGAGAACCGGACTCGGCTATGGTCCCGTACCTCATGAGCACTATCCTGTCGGAGACGGACATCGCCTCCTCCTGATCGTGGGTGACGTGAAGGACTGTGATTCCCAGCTTCTTCACCAGCCTGCGTATCTCGTACCTCAGCTCCATGCGCACACGTGCGTCCAGGGCCGACAGCGGCTCGTCGAGCATCAGCATCCTGGATCCCGATGCGAGCGCCCTGGCGATGGCGACCTTCTGCTGCTCCCCACCGGAAAGCTCCTTGGGGTACATGCCCGCGCGCACCAGCATGTTGACCAGCTGCAGGTACTCTGTGGAAAGGGACTCCATCACCTCATCGCCCTGGTCCTTGACCCTCGGGCTGTAGGCGACGTTCTCCTTGAGCGTCATGTGCGGGAACAGGGCTATGTTCTGGAACACGTAGCCGACGTCCCTGTCCTCCATGGGGACCTTGGTGACATCCATCCCGTCGAAGTACACCTTTCCCTCTGTCGGGGTCCATATCCCGGAGATGACCTTGATCAGCGACGTCTTCCCGCATCCGGAGGGCCCCAGGATGGTGACGTACTCTCCGCTGTTGATCTCCAGATTGATGTCCCTCACGGCGTAGAAGTCCCCGAATCTCATCGATGTGTGTTCGAGTTTGATCCTCACCATGGTATCACTCCAGCTTGAGCTCCTCCTCCAGACCCTCCGGGGGGATCGGGAAGACGGACGCCTTGGCCGGCATCCAAGAGACCCCGACGGTGTCCCCGGCCCTGTAGTCGTCGAACTTCCTGTTGGGCAGCTTGGCCGATATGAGCCCAAGCTCTCCGGCGTCGATCTCGACCGTTATGGTCACGCCCTCGTACAGCACGCGCTCCACCGTCCCGGTGAAGTACGACCTCTCCAGCTCCTCCTGCTTCTTGGATATCCTCGTGAAACCGATCTTCACGACGAGCACCGCTTCGTCCCCGGGAGCCATCGCGGACGGCCTTGCCAGCAGCACCGTCCCATCCACATCCACAGCTGTGGCGTCCTGGTCGCTCCTGACGACCTTTCCGGTGAGGATGTTGGACCTCCCGACGAATGTGGCGACGAACGGGGTCGCAGGGTCGTCGAAGACCTCGGACGGGGTCCCGAACTGTATGATCCTCCCGTCACGGATGATCGCTATGCGGTCGGCGACGGCAAGGGCCTCGTCCTGGTCGTGGGTGACGTGAATGCATGTGACGCCCATCTGCTTGGCCATGGTCCTGAGCTCCTTGCGGAGGTTGATCCTCAGGCGGGCGTCGAGGGCCCTAAGCGGCTCGTCCAAGAGAAGAACCTTGGATCCGGAGGCCAGCGCCCTGGCCAGGGCTATGCGCTGCTGCTGTCCTCCGGAGAGCTGGTCGGGCATCCACTCCGCCTTCTGTTCCAGATGGACCATGTGAAGCGTGCTCCTGACGACCTGCTTTATGTCCTCCGGGGCCCAGCCCTTGATCTGAGGGGCGAACTTCACGTTGTTGTAGACGTTCATGTGGGGGAACAGCGCATAGGACTGTGTCAGCATGGTCGCGTTGCGGGTGTCGACCGGTTCGTCGGTCACATCCCTTCCGTCCAGGTACACCCTGCCGGAATCGGGATGGGTGAGGCCGCAGATCATCCTCATGCACGTCGTCTTCCCCGCCCCCGTCGGGCCGAGTATGCAGACGTACTCTCCGTCCTCGATCCTGAAACTGAGGCCGTCGGCGGCGACGGTCTCCCCGAACTTCTTGCTGACGTTGTCCAACACTATCTCAGGCATCGTGTCTCGCCCTCCTTCCGGTGATGACCCTGATGCCGAACATCAGGATGAAGCACAGCGCTATCAGGACGATGGAGCACATCGCAGCCTCCGTGTACAGGCCGTCCTCCACGAGATGCGTGATGTAGATAGGGACCGTGTTGACATTCTGGCTGATCGACGTCGTCGCACCGGTCTCGCCGAGACTCCTGGTGAACGCCAGGATGCTTCCGGCGATGACCGCGGAGTTGATTATCGGGAACAGGACCTTCCTGAATGCCTGGAACGGCTTCGCCCCGAGGGTCATTGCGATCTCCTCGCAGGACGGGTCCACCTCCTCGATAGCACCGATGAGGTTCCTGACCACCAGCGGATAGGTGAAGGATATGTGTCCCAGGATGACGAGCATGATGTCGAAGTCCGAATCCAGTCCGAAGCTCCCCCAGAACAGCGCCAGGGAGAAACCGAGGGCGGTCGTGGGGATGATCAACGGGACGTTGACGAGATTGTCCAATATCTGCCCCATCTTGCTGTTCTTGTGCCTCGCGATGTATATCGCCATGGGCACGCCTATGACTATGTCGACCAACACTGCGACACCCGCTATGCCGAACGACGTCACGATCGATGACAGCAGCGCCCCGTAGTCGATCTCCGGGATCGGCTGCGTCAGATACATGAAAATGTAGAATGAGGGAAGGAGGACGATGACCACGAGGAAAGCTATGGTTATCCCGTCCTTCAACTTGGGCAGACCGCCCTGGCTGACCTTCCTGCCGATCTTCGGCCAGACCTTCTTCACCGGGATCTTGAACCTGACGATGAGCCTCTTCACGAGGAACATCAGGATGAGTGCCAGCACGATCATGATCACGCTGATCAGGATCTGAGCGCCCATCATCTCGTCGCTCGTGTACAGCGATTCATCGCTCTTGAGGAAGCTGATGAATGACGGGCCTGTGAAGAACGACGTCTGCACGCCCATCATGGTAAGCGCGATGTATGTGCCCCCGGTCTCCGAGAGGGACCTCGCGAAACAGAGGACGAAACCCGTGGCCAGTCCGGCCCTGAACAAGGGGAGGGTGATCGTACGTACGGCGGTCCACTTGGAGGCCCCCAGGGTCATGCCGGCGGTCTCGAGGTTCGGATCGATCTGCTCGAGAATAGCAGACAGCGAACGGACCATGTACGGATATGTGAAGATGATGTGCAGAAGGATGACCATCATGTAGGGGGACAGGTCCAGACCCAGTCCCGGGATCGATATGCCGTCGGGGGATATCCAGAACATCACCACGGATATGCCGAGGACAGCGGTCGGGAACGCCAGCGGCATGTCCAGGAGCGTGTCCAGCCACTTCTTCCCGGGGAAGTCCTTGCGTACCATGATCCAGGCCATCGGCAGACCGACCAGGATGTCGATGACCGTGACGATCAGAGCGATGCTGAAGGAATTGAAGACGGCGCTGAGGACGGTGTTCTTGATGTCCTCGTTGCCCAGCACCTGGTCCACCAGACCCCAGTCGGTGAAGAGATGGGTCACGACGAAGATCGATGGGATGACGATGATTATGATGAATACGAGACAGGCGAAGACGAACCATCCATTACGGACCTTCCTGTTGTCGGAGATGTCGTCGATCCTTTTCAGAAGGGACATGGGTTGCACCTCAGACGAGTGCGATGCTCACTACGTTGTTCCCACGGAGGACGACCTTTCCGAGACGTCTGCCCTCATGGCCGTCGGCGGCTGTCTCGACCGCCTCGTCGAGGACCATGTTCATGTACTCGTCGAATCCGGTCAGCTTCCCCTCCATGGACCTTCCGTCCTTCAGCAGTAGCGAGACGCGTTTGTCCACGGAGTTCTCGAGCAGGGTTGCTGGCATGACCATATCAATCAGTATTTCGAAGGAGGTCATGTTATATAGGTTTTCTAGAGACCTATGGATGATTACCGCGGTTCGATTTCATATATATCCATGATAGCCAGAAGTGAAATATCCATTGTTGTTAATTGACAATATATATCAACTGGCTATAACTACATAAAATGACACCGGAACGGAGTCTGGGAATGTCCGAGATGGATGAGGGTGACATCGATAAGACCTGTAGGGAACGATGTCTTGCATATCGACAACGTTAACTCCGGCGGTTTTCGGCTATGATCACGTTAGAGCAATGCTGTTTGACAAACGATTGGAACATCATCCTGACAGCAGGATTCGAAGGAAGAGACCCCGGGAACACGCGATGCGCATCCCGGATGCCTCCTCCCATCAGTCCTCCTGCTCCGCGGAGGGCGAGTTCTTGGCCTGGGCCTCGATCCATGCCCTGATGTCCGATTTGCGTGTGGACCCTATCCCGAAGTACTCGGAGAATTTGTTCGTGGTCGTCAGCTCGAGGGTCTGTCCGGATTTCTTACCGTTGACGAATCCCATCTCGATGAGCTTATGGACGTCGTCATAGGTCCTGGGGCCGCGGGTCTTCAGAAGGGTGGACTGCAGCACCGGCTGGTTGTAGGCGATTGTCGAGAGTGTCCTCATGACCCCGGCTGGCATCTCGGCCTTGGCGAACTTGCCCGTGAAATCCGTGTACTCGGTGCGGAGCATCATCCTGAAGCTGCTGCCGACCTTCGAGATCATGATCGCGGAGTCGCGCTCCTCGTACTCCCTCTTCAGGTCCATGACCGCCGTGCGGAGCTCCTCCTCCGGGATGCCCGTCCTCTGGGACATCTCCGATATCTTCAGACCCTCCGCACTGGAGAACAGCGCGGCCTCCGCCGCGCGCTTGGGATCCAACTCAGATCACCGCCTCGGGGATCCTCCCTCCGGGCGAGTCCTCGATCGTCCCCGAGGTCCACTCCGTCTTGATCTCGATGTAGATCTCCCCTGACGGGAGGTCGTCCTGCCAGACGGCGAGGCGTCCGTCCCTCACGAGATGGAGGACGGAGACGAACACCGTGAGGTTCTCGTCGAGGCTGCCCGTGTACAGGTCGCGGATGCTTATCTGTCCGGTCCCGAGCCTCTCTATCCTCTTCCACACGGCCTCGATGTCCTGCTCGTCGTCCTCCTCGTGGGCCTTGCCCTGGAAGGACTTGGGCTCCTTCGCCTTGAGCTCGGCGCGGACGCGCTCCCTCTCCTTCTGGATCTCGATCTCCTTCCTGGCGTCCTCGAAGGCGTCGATGAGCTCGTACATCGTCACCGGCCTCACGGGCTCCCTCTGATAGGCCTCCCTGAACGAGACCTCCGGCACGTACATCGGCTCGTCGTCGAAGAAGAAGCTGTCGTCCACCTCCTCGATCGCCGGCTCCACGGGCGGCTCGCTCCTGACCCTGGTCGAGTCGGACTGCATCCTCAGGATCCTGTACGCCATCAGGAGCAGCTTGCCGGCCACGATCATGTCGAAGCTGTCGGACGAGACCTTGGCCTCGTACATCCTGACGAACTGCGACAGGTCGATCTCCCACGGGTCCATGCCGTTCTCCAGGACGAGACTGAACACCGCGCGTATCGACTCGTCCACCGGGTCCTGGAGCCTCTCCCCGGACTGTGCCTGGGAGAGGATCTCCATGTATCCTCCCAGGCGCCTGAGCGACTCGTCGTCGTCCGCCAGCGCCTTGTGGAACAGCAGGTGCTGCTCCAGTTCCTCCATCCTCACATTCCCATCCATCTCAAATCGCCTCCTTCTGCCTCTTCAGGGCCTCCTCCTCGTAGCGGGAGACCTCCGCGAGGTCGGGCTGCATTATGACCCTGCTTATGCCGCTGGGCGGCCTGGTCACCCCGATCAGGTGGTCCGCCAGAGCCAGCGTGACCTTCCTCAGGGAGACCTGTATGAACTGTGCCTTCGCGGAGCTCTCCTTGACCCTGCGGGCCACCATCTCCGCGTTTACTGAATCCAGGAACATGTCCACCTCGTCCAGCACGTAGAACGGGGACGGCTGGTGCTCCTGGATGGCGAAGATGAACGACAGTGCGGTTAGGGACTTCTCCCCTCCGGAGAGCGCCTCCAGCCTGAGCATCTTGCCGTTCCTGGGCTTCGCGTTTATCATCAGGCCTCCGATGAACGGATCGTCCTCGTTCTCGAGGCCCATGTACGCCTCCCCTCCGCCTGAGAGCTGGGCGTATATCGATTTGAAGTTCTCGTTCACCGCGTTGTACGACTGCATGAACAGACCCTTCTTCTTGGAGGTCAGGGACGACATCAGGTCGTCCAGCTCCTTGATGTGGCGGTTGAGGCTCTCCACCTCGGCGTTGAGCCCGTCGAGACGCGCCTTCTTCTCATCGTACTCCTCGATGGAGCGCAGATTGACGTTGCCCAGCTTGGCGATCGCGGACTCCTGGGCCCTGATGGTGCGCCTGATCTCCTCCTCCGAGGGTATCGGGAGCTCCACCTCGATCTCTATCGCATCCACCTCGGACTTGAGCTGGGCCACGGAAGCCTCCAGCTGGATGGACTGGGCCTTGAAGGACTCCAATGTGGCGGCCGTGTTCTCGATGTCCTTCGACTTCTCCCTGATCTCGGAGTCCAGACGGTACTTCTCCGCCACCAGGGCATCCTTCTGGTTGCGGAGGTCCTCGATCCCGCCCTCCATCTCAGCCTCGATGGAGCGAAGCGCGTCCAGGTCTATCCTGGCCCTCTGCATGAGGGCGGTGTTCTCCTCGATGGTGCGCTGGTCGTCCTCTATCGCGCGGATGACGGAGTCCAGCTGCATCTGGAGCGATTCGTTCTGCTTCCCGTATCCTGCGATCTCGGTGTCTATGCCACCGATCTGCAACTTGTTGTCGGAGATCTCCTCCTTGAGCTTGTATATGCGGTCCCTGACCGCCTGGATCCTGTTCTGGAGATCGACGGGCGCGATCTCCGCCATGCGGTTCTTGATACCTGTCCGGGTCTCGGTCAGCGCGGAGAGCCTCTCGGAAACGTCGCCGAAGGCGGTCCTGGCGGACTCGAGCTCGGCATCGGCGTCGGAGACCCTCTGCCTGACGGCCTTCATCTCCGCGGATGCGGATGACCTGGTCTTCTCGAGCTCGGTGACCCTTCCCTTGAGCTGGGCCATCTGCTCCCTCTGCTCCATGGCGCCTGACGAGACCTTCCTCATCTCGTCGTCGATTCCGCGGATCTCGTCGCGGACCTCGCGGAGCTTCCTGCGGACGTCCTCCAGGGCGTCGGCGGACTTCCTTAGCCTCTCGCCGGTCTCCGCCAGTTTGTCCTCGGATGCGGCTCCGAACTTCAGCATGCTCTGCTGGCTGATGTTCCCCCCGACCATGGCTCCGGAGGCCTCGATGAGCTCCCCGCCCATGGTGACGATCCTTATTCCGCCCATTATCCTGCGGGCGGTGTCCATGTCGCGGACGACGAGTGTGTCGCCGAGGACGTACCAGAAGGCGTTGTAGTACTTCTGGTCGAAGTCGATGAGGTCTATCGCGTATCCCTCGGAGTCCTTGACGCTCATGATGGCCTTGGCCCTCGGCTTGCCGCCCATCATCTTTGTGAGCGGGAGGAACGTCACACGCCCCAGCTTCTCCTTCTTGAGGTAGGAGATCGCATCCGCGGCCACCTGGTCGTTGTCCACGACGACGGCCTGCATCTTCCCGCCGGCCGCCACGGAGAGCGCTGTCTCGAATCCCTTGTCGACCGTGGCGAGCTCCTGGATCGTTCCGTGTATGCCCTTCATCTCCCCGCGGTTCCTCAGCGCCAGTATCGCCTCGACCGCAGCGCTCCCGCGGTTCATCCTCTCGGAGACCTTCTTCTCCGCCTGGAGGGAGTTGTACTCCGCGTCGATCCTGCGGTATGCCGCATCGAGCTCGGACTCCTGCTTCTCCAGCTCGGACTCCCTGCGCTTGGCCTCCAGGATCCTGTTGCCGAAGTCCTCGGTGCTCGGCCCGGCCTCTGCCTTCAGCTGCTCGATGCTCCATTTGGCATCCTTGATCTCGAAATCTATGGTCTGGAGCCTGTCGTCCAGGTTTGCGAAGGCTGTGTGCGCCTCCTCCGAGGCGGCCTCGGCCTTGGCGAGCCTTCCCTGAGAGGACCTCAGCTCCGCGGAGCAGGCGTCGAAATCTGCCTCGACCCTCTCCAGCTCCTTCTGGAGCTCCTTCTGCTCCCCTCCGGTGTCCGCTATGGCCTCTGATATCTCGGACTCCTCCCTGCGGGCCGCCTCCATCCTGGACTCGTCCTCCGCCTGCTTGGACACGAGGTCCTCGCGGTTCTGCCTGAGGGTCACCACCATCGCGTTGTTCCTCGCGATGGAGTCCTCGAAGTTCGTCCTGAACCCGGACTGCTCCTCCAGGTCCATCTCGGCCGCCTCCTTCCTGTCCTTCTTCGTGGCCAGGTCGACCTTGGCGGCCTCGATCCTCTCCTTGAGCTCCCTGTACTCGGGACCGATCTTGGAGGCGATCTCCTCCTCCTTCGCAGATATCTCCTGCTCCTTGGCGGAGCGCTGAACCTCCAGGTCCGCCTTCGCGGCGCGGTCCGAGTCGATGCGCCCCTCCAACTTCTCGATCTGGTCTGAGACGCTGCGGTACTTGGACTGCTCGATCTGGAGCCTCCTGTGGGTGTACTGGGCCTTGGCCATCTCCAGCCTGGCCTGCGCGTCGAGATACGCCCTAGCGTCCTCGCGGTCCCTGGCGAGGCGGTCGACCTGATGGCTGAGCTCCTCCACGATGATGCCGATCCTGTCGAGGTTCGTCTCCGCCTCGGCCCTCTCGCCCCTCGCCTTCTCGATGTCGGCGTCGAAGCTGGCGATCCCCGAGATGGCGTCGATGATGCGCCTGCGCTCGATCCCGCCCATCTGGACGATGCGTGTGACGTCGCCCTGCTGGACCATGTTGTACCCGTCGGCGCTGATCCTGGCCTTGGTGAGCAGGGAGTCGAACTCGCTCATGGTAGATTTGCGGTCGTTCACGTAGAAGTACGAGCTGTAGTCGGTCCCGTTGTCGGACAGCTTGACGAAACGGGTCAGCCTCACGGTGTCGTCGTCCCACGGCATGATGCGGTCCGTGTTGTCGAATACCAGCGAGACCTTTGTGAAAGGGGCCTTCCCCTTGGACTTCCCGCCGTCGAAGATCAGGTCGGTGAGCTTCCCGGCGCGGACCGCCTTGGAGCTCTTCGGACCGAGCACGAACAGGATCGCATCCGTTATGTTCGATTTCCCGGAGCCGTTCGGCCCCGTGACCGCCGTGTAGCCTTCCATCAGCGGCACGACAAGCTTGCCGCCGAACGACTTGAAATTCTCCATCTCGACCGCTTTCAAATGCAAACGTTACACCTCTGGGGCACCGCCCCTGCATCCCATCGCCGTGCATGTCCGGTCGCTGACCGAGGTCCCTTCACTCCTCGGGCGCGCGCACGACTATAAAACGTATACGGTGCGGCTATTTAAAGTGGCTCTTACTGGGAGCGCATGTCGACAACCGCCGACCGCTCCGCCGCGGTGTCGTGAACGGCCGCACAAGGGACGGGACCGGCCCAGGTGGCCGTCCCGATGGATCGCCGCGTCATCCGCGGAGGATCATTCCCGGGATGTCCGCCACGGAGTCGACGATCGCCGTCGGCCTCTTCCCCCATCCCTCGACCATCGACATGTCCGTCTCCCCGGACAGGACCAGTATGGACTGGGTGCCCGCACGGACGGCCATCTCTATGTCCGTGTACAGGCGGTCCCCCACCATGACGGTGTCCTCGGGGGGCACGCCGAGCTCCCTGGAGGCCATCTCCAGCATCAGGCCGTTGGGCTTCCCGATGACCGTCGCGGTGGTCTGGCACATCTGCTCGAACATGCGGATGAACGGTCCGATGTCGATGTCGTACGAATCCTCGGTGGGGCACAGGTCGTCGGGATGCGTGGCTATGAGCTCAGCCCCCGACCTCAGGAAATGGAAGGCGTCGTTGATCTTCTCGTAGGTGATCGTCGTGTCGAATGTGAGCACCACTATGTCTGGGTCCTTCTCGACCAGCGGGATACCTGCGGCACGCATCTCGTCGACGACCTCCGGGACGGCGACAGGATACACCGTCCTGCCCGGACGCTCCGACAGCAGGTACCTGATGGTGGCGATCGTGGAAGTCAGTATGTTGTCGATCCCGACGTCGAAACCCAGGCGGGTGAGCTTCTGCAGGTAGAACGACCTGCCGTGGGCGGAGTTGTTGGTCAGGAACGTGAACGGTATCCCGCGCTCCTTCAGGAACGCGATGAACTCCCTCGCCCCGGGGATGGGGACACCGCCCTTGTAGACGGTGCCGTCCATGTCGATCATGAATCCGCCGAATCTCATTTCAGCCACTCCGCCACGACGCGCATGGTCTCCTGGAGGGCGGCGCGGGAGTCCTTGTTGTATATCGTCGCTGCGGGATGGTAGGTCGGGATGAACACGATCTCCCTGTCCCTGATCTTTATCGTCATCGGGATGTTAACGATCTCAGACATCGGGCCCTCGTACCCCATCAGGTCGCGGCATGCCGACTTGCCCAGACCCACGATGAGGCGTGCGTCGTAAAGCTCCGACTCGAGGAACGGGCGGCACGCGGCCATCTCCTCGGGCATCGGATCACGGTTGTTCGGGGGACGGCACTTCACCGTGTTGGTGATCATGACCTTGGTCCTGTCGAACCCTGCCTCCTTCATCATGTTGTCGAGGATCTTCCCGGAGCGGCCCACGAAGGGCCTCCCCTCCAGGTCCTCGAACTCCCCGGGGCCCTCGCCGACGAACACTATGCCGTAGGACGGGTTGCCGTCCGGCATGACGATGGTCGTGCGTCCCCTGTGGAGATCGCAGAGGGCGCAGTTCGGCTCCGGCCTCATCTCTTCACCAGTTCCGACGCCTTGACCAGGGGACGGAAGTCGACCCCGGCTTCCGCCAGGTTCTCGGCACCGCCGCCCTCGCGGTCGATGACCGAGATCACATGCTCCACGACAGCGCCTGCCTCGCGGAGGGTGCCGATCGCCTTGATGCTGGATCCGGCTGTGGTGATGACATCCTCGACCACGAGGACCCTGTCCCCGGAGCAGAGATCGCCCTCGATGAGCTTCCCGGTGCCGTGGTCCTTCTTCTCCTTGCGGATCATCACGTAGGGGATCCCGGTCTCGAGGGAGAGGGCCGTCGCCAGAGGGACGGATCCGAGGACCACCCCGGCGATCCTGTCCGCCTGTATCCCCTCGTCCCTCATCTTCTGAGCCATCAGCCTGGCTATGAGACGGAGGACCTTCGGGTTCGTGCTGGCCTTCTTGATGTCGATGTAGTAGTCGCTCTTGGCGCCGGAGGCGAGGGTGAACTCGCCGAACTGCAGGGCGCCGCATTCTTTCAAAGCTTCCGAGAGTTCGCTCATGTAATCACCAGGGCTCCTTCTTGAGCCCCATCCTGTAACCGATTATGTTCACGAGCCTGTGTATCGCGAACATTATCACTATGATGAAGATCAGGGCCGCGATGTGCCAGCCCTCGATGTAGTTGGCGTACACCCAGTCGGGGTAGAACAGGGCCGTCACCAGGAACGCCCCTATCACGAAATCGTACTGGTCCAGGATCGGAGCCTTCTGACCCCTCTCCATGCCGAGACGCCTCTTTATGAACGCCCCGCACAGGTCTCCGAGGACTGCTCCGAACGACAGACAGAACAGTACGCCCACGTTGTCCCAGAACGGACCGAAACCCCAGTAGTTCTCAGGATCCCAGACCGATGAGACGGCGATGAGGATGAGACCTACGAGGACACCGGACAGCGCGCCTCCGAAGAAGCCGCGCCACGACTTCCCGTCCCCGAATATCCTCTTCCCTCTCCAGGACCTGCCGAAATCGATCTTGGTCTTCCCTCCGAACACCACGGCTGCGGAATTCGGGACCATGGCGGGCAGGAAGAGCCAGAGCCCCGTGAACATTATGACGATGACTCCGATGACATCCATGGGTACACCTGCCTTGGGAATCACCGACTGGATGAATAACCTTTTCATCAGCATTCCAGGCCCGGAAGCCCCATCCTGTCCACTGGATCCGCTTGAATGCACCTACTGCATCCGCATCCATTATCACGTCGTACAGGGATGGCCCCGCCATGCTGGTACTGGACAGCTCCGCGTTCTTCTCCATGGATGCCCTGCCGGAGGAGGAACATGTGTGCCCCCCGGGCGTGATCAGGGAACTGGAGAAGTACGAGGACCCACGCCTGGCCCTCTGGGGAGACATGGTCCGCGTGTCCGACTGCTCGAAGGAATCCCTCTCGAAGGTCGAGGAGGCTGCGAGGCGGAGCGGGGACCTGGGGAGGCTCTCCCCGGTTGACATGACCGTACTCGCCCTCGCGCTCGATGTGGGCGGGACGATATGGTCGGACGACTACTCCATTCAGAATGTGGCACGCATAATGGGCATTGGGTTCAAACCCGTGGGCATGAAGGGGATACAGAAGGTCGTCAAATGGAACTACCAGTGCATAGGGTGCAAGAAATGGTACAAGGAGAAGATGCCCGAGTGCCCCATCTGCGGATCCCCCATGAAGGCCTGCAGGCGCAAGCGATACGATTGCTCATCTGCAATGTTTTCTGCCTTGCTACATCAATCGATATCTCGCATGCAATCGAGGGCTGTTGCATCGATTCTATAATGCAAGTCTCCATCGCAAGCGTCCCGGTCACGGGAAGATGCGCTTGCAGCGGATCAGGTTGCCCATCCTCCTCTGGCCGAGGATGGACATGCAGATGCGGGTGCTCCTCTCCGACCTGAATGCGAAGGTGTCGGCAAGCTTCTTGTTGAATGCCGCGGTCTTGAGGGGCTTCTCCATGATCTCCCTCCACTGCGTCTCGTAATCAGCCAGAGGGCTGCTGGATTTGACGTTCTCGGCCGCAACCCTGCCGCAGATGCGGCCTGCGATCATGGCGAGGGGTATCCCGCCTCCGTTGACGGAGATGACCTGTCCCGCCGCATCACCTACGACCATTCCGTTGCCGGAGACGGTCCTGGGGATGGGACCCTCGCTCGGGACATACTTCCCCTCGAGCTTGGAGTATTCGATGAATCCGCGGTTCTCGGCGAACTTGTGGAAGTATTCGGAGAGGTTGCCATCGGAGAACTTCGGGGAGAATCCCACACCGACGTTCGCACGGCCGTCCTTGGGTATGATCCAGCTGTACGCCCCGGGGGCGACATCGCCGAAGAACATGTAGGTGTATGGCTCGAAATCGCCCTTGACCTGGGCGGTGACCGCCGGATAGGGGTTCTGGTTCCTGGCCAGTCCGAGGGACCTCGCTACGCGGGATCCGGGCCCGTCTGCTCCGACGATGACCTTGTACCTTATGTCCCCCTGGCTGGTCTTCGCCACTCCACCCTCGATACCCTTGAAGAGGCAGTCCTTCTCCAGGACGGCGCCTGCCTCGACGGCGAGCTTCGCCAGGTACTGGTCGAAGAGGTCACGGTCCGTCGTGTAGCCATCGAAGTCCAGGAGGGTCACGTCGCCCTTGGGGTTAACGAGCTTGATGCCGAGGATATCGAGGCAGCGGAGCTCCTGAGGAATATTGAAGAGTGACTCGGCATCCTTCAGATTCGGGAACATGCCGTAGATCTCGGAGAGCCCGGGCATGAACTCGCCGCATCTCACAGGCACTCCGACCTCGGGACGCCTCTCTATGAACATGACGTCGGCGCCGTTCTCCGCGGCGAATCTGGCGGTGGTGCTTCCGGCGGGGCCGGAACCTACAACGAGGACATCAACTTCGGTCCTGTCCATGGGATCACCTGTCCCTGCGGACGATGTAGCTGGCGAGATCCAGAAGGGCATCCTTGTAGATGGAATCGGGAACGGAATCTATGTACCCGACCGCCTTGTCCACGTATTCGCGGGCCTTCGAGAGGCACCTGTCCACCGAGTCTGTGGAGCGGATGAGCTCGAGAGCCTCGGCGACATCGTCTGTGGTCACGTCGGCCTTCTCGAACAGCTCGATAAGCCTCGGTCCCTTGTCCGGATCCTGCATCGCATAGATCACGGGCAACGTCGGCTTCCCCTCGATGAGGTCTGTTCCGACGGCCTTTCCTGTGTTGTGGGGGTCGCCTGTGACATCGAGCGTGTCGTCGACGATCTGGAACGCCAGACCGATGTAATGAGAGAAGTTGCCTAGGGCCTCCAGCATCGCGCCGTCCGCATTGGCGACCGCGGCTCCGGATTTGGAGGATGCCTCGAACAGCTTGGCCGTCTTACCGGTGATGATCTCGATGTAATCGTCCTCCGTGACCGAGGATGCGTGCTCGAAGTCCTTCTGCACGAACTCCCCTGCCCCCATGGATGCGGAGGCGTCGACGATGTAATCGACGATCTGAGGGGCCTCTGCCGCGAGGAGACGGAATCCCATGGCGAACATGTAGTCGCCGGCGATGATTGCCTTGCTGACCGTGTACTCCTTGTGGAGCGTCTTCCTGCCGCGCCTGATCTCGCCCTGGTCGTTGATGTCGTCATGGACGAGCGTGGCGCTGTGGATGATCTCGAACGCGGCACCGACCTTCACCGGCTTCATCATGTCCTTGCCGCCGACGGCACCGTAGCTCATGATGCACAATGCCGGCCTGAGACGCTTGCCTCCGGACGAGATGACGTATTGGCACATCTCGGTCAGTTCGGGGTTCTCCGATTCGAGGTCGCGCAACATCAAATCCTCGACCTTCTCAAGTTCCCCGCTAATGCAGGAGTGCCACGGCTCAGTCATTGCGTTGGTATCGTAGTCTCATAAATAAGATTTGGGGGACGTCTGGCACAGTCCTCGAAACATGTCGGAGAATGATGGGTTTAAGGGGTTTGGGTAAGGGGTTTGGTGGGTTGTTGGATCCTCACATTCCGAGCAGTGCGCCGGCGGCGGTCTCGCAGAAGTCGAAGATCAGCTGGGGGTAGACTCCCAGGACGATGACGAAGATCACACAGATCGCGATGGCGAGTGTGAAGATCTTGGGCACCTTGATCTTCTCGGTGCTGGGTCCCTTCTCGATGTACATCGCCTTGACGACCCTCGCGTAGTAGTACAGCGAGATGGCCGAGTTCAGGATGGCGATGAAGGCCAGCCAGACCCACTGGGAAGTGACTCCGTCCACTCCGCCGATGGCGGAGGAGAACAGGAAGAACTTCGAGGTGAATCCGGCGAGAGGCGGGATACCTGCCAGCGAGAACAGGAACAGCATCATGGCGATGGCCAGGAACGGGGCCCTCTTTGCCAGTCCCTTGTAGTCGGAGATCTTCTCGCCGATACCGGCGCAGATGAGGGCTCCGACGACCAGGAACGCTCCGCCCTTCATGAACACGTGTGTGAACATGTGGAACAGACCGGCGCTGAGAGCGTATTCGGACATGACGGCCATGACGATCAGGATGTATCCGGCCTGCGCGATGGACGAGTAGGCGAGCATCCTCTTGATGTTGTTCTGGGCGATGGCCACGATGTTTCCGACGGTCATCGTGAACGCGGCGATAATTGCGAAGAGGTACTGGACCTCCTCTCCCGCGATCTGGGACACGGCGGAACCGGCGACGAACATGACCAGGAAGATCTGGAAGAACACGCTCAGACCCATCTTCTTGGAGCCTGTGGCCAGGAACATGGAGACGGGGGAGGCGGCTCCCTCGTAGACGTCGGGGGCCCACATGTGGAAGGGCACGGCGGCGATCTTGAATCCGTATCCGGCGACCATGGCGACGATGGCGATGGCGAACATCCAGTTCATTCCGGTCAGCTGGGTGGTCTCGGCGATGGCGGCGATGTCGGTGGTACCGGTCAGACCGTACAGCATGGAGATACCGTAGATGGTCAGAGCGGTGGACATTCCTCCGATGATGACGTACTTGACTCCGGCCTCGGCGGCCCTGGGGTCCTTCCTCTTCATCGTGACCATGGCGTAGGACGAGATACTGGTGAGCTCGACTCCCACGAAGATGGTCAGCAGGTCGGTGGAACCAGCGACGAACATCATACCGACCGTGGCTCCGGTCAGCAGGGCGTAGAACGCTCCGACATGGAGCCTTGTGGTCTCTACGCTGGCGTTCGACACCAGGACGGCCAGGAACAGCACGATCTGGAACAGCAGGATCATCAGGCCTGTGTACTCGTTGTACTGGTACAGTCCGAGGGCTTCGCCCGTGTATCCGTCGGTCAGCATGATCGCGTTGACGATCAGGGACACGATGGCGAACACGAGGGCGACGGCCCAGGTGGCTGTGCGCCTCTTACCGATGAACTGCACTGCGGGCAGGATGAGTGCGCCGATCAGCAGTATGATGATGGGCGCGAAGGCTGTGTAATCTCCAAAGATTCCGGTTAGATCCATCAGATCACCCCCAGGGCGGCGACGAGACCGTCGACGTAGGGCTCGACGAAGGACAGAGCCGCGTCGGGCCAGACTCCGAAGACCGCGACGAGGATGGCCAGGACGGCCAGGGCCGCGAACTCGGGCTTGCTGATGTCGTGTACGTGCTCGAGGTCGATCTTCTTGGTCTCGGGGCCGAACAGGGTCTTCTGCATGGCCCAGATGTAGTAGCCTGCGGTGAGCATGAGCGTCAGCAGGCAGAAGAGGATCAGCCAGAGCATGTCGTTGGCCTGGATGAACTCGTAGAACCCGTAGACCAGGGGGAACTCTCCCCAGAATCCGACGAGTCCGGGCAGTCCGAGGGACGCCATGAACGCGATCATCATGAATGTGGCGTAGATGGGCATCTTTCCGGCCAGTCCGCCGAGCAGGGGCATCTCTCTGGTTCCGACGGCGTGTCCGGTGAAACCGCACACCATGAACAGCATTGCGCTGATCAGACCGTGGGCGAACATCTGGAAGATGGCGAAGGTGATTCCGATGTCGGACAGGCATCCGATACCGAGCATGACCATTCCCATGTGGCTGATGGACGAGAACGCGACCATCTTCTTGAGATCTGTCTGTGCGATACAGGCGTAGGCACCGTAGACCATCGAGATGAGACCGATGGCGATGATGACCCACTGCCAGTGCTCAGCACCTGCGGGGAAGCACTCGAGGCAGACACGGATGATACCGTAGGATCCCATCTTCAGCATGACTCCGGCCAGCAGGACGGAACCACCGGTGGGGGCCTCGACGTGCGCGTCAGGCAGCCATGTGTGGAAGGGCACGGACGGCATCTTGACCATGAATCCGAAGAACAGCAGGACGAAGACAATCGCCTGGAACGCCTCGGAGGTCTGCGGCATCAGTGCGTTGATGTTCTCGAAGGAGAAGTCGATGACTCCGCCGTTCATTCCCATGGACTCGAATCCCATGGCGAAGATACCGATCAGCATGACCAGGGACGCGACGTGCGTGTAGATCAGGAACTTGATGGCGGCATAGTGCCTCCTGGGACCTCCATACCACGAGATCATGAAGTACATCGGGATCAGGGTGATCTCCCACATGACGTAGAACAGGAAGTAGTCCGCCGCCAGGTAGACACCCATGAGTCCGACCTCCATGGCCATGACCAGTATGTGGAAGTAGTTCGGCCTGTCCTTCTCCTCGGCGGAGAAGATGATGACCAGCAGGGTCAGCAGAGCGGTCAGGAAGACCATCAGGATGCTGAGCCCGTCGACTGCCAGCGCGAAGTTGATGGTGATCGTGCTTGTCTCGATCCAGGTGTAGGACTCGGACAGATCGCCCATCTCGGTGGCGAACATGACGTAGAGGGAGAGGATCAGCGTGATGGCTGCGAACACTCCGGCCACGTACTTGGCGTATTTCTGCCTCTCGCCGCCCATGAAGAGCGTGGCGATGGCTCCGATCAGAGGGATCAGGATGAGCAGGGAAAGTATCGGTATATCCATCTCACATACCTCCCAGGATTACTGCGATGGCGATGAGGACCACGGACAGTACGGCGACTCCGATGAGCACGACCGAGGAGTAGTCCTGGACGTGTCCGGTCTGCATCTTGCTGACCGCGTCTCCGCCTCCGACGACGGCTCCGGAGAGACCGTTGACGGTTCCGTCGATGACCTGCCTGTCAACGAAGTTGACTCCGCGGGCGACACCGTATCCGACCTTCCAGGAGATCTGGTTGTAGAGCTCGGGGAAGTACCACCTGTTGGCGAACAGCCTGTAGATCCAGGACTGTCCCTCCTTGTTGAACTTGCCGGGGTTGATGCTCTTCTTCGCGTACATGAGGTAGGCGATTCCGATACCCAGCAGGGCCAGAACGATGGTCAGGTAGGTGTAGGGGTTGGTGAACAGATGCTCGAAGTAGTGTCCGATTCCTCCGGCCTCGGCTCCTCCGACGACGAATCCAGTGTCGGTGACGTTGAACGAGACGACACTGTCGAGTCCGAAGAGGATGAGGAATCCGCTGAAGACGGCGAACACGGAGAGGATGATCAGGGGCACGGTCATGGTCTTGGGGGACTCGCCGTGGCAGTGCTGCGTGGCGTGGCCCTCCTCGCCCATGAAGGTCATGAACCACATGCGGAACATGTAGAACGCGGTCATGAACGCGGTGATGACACCGAGGACCCACAGGACTGTGAACCAGACGGTTCCGTCGTGTCCGGCCTCCATCGCGATCTCGAGCACCAGGTCCTTGGACCAGAATCCGCTGAAGAACGGGAATCCGGCGATGGACAGGGAACCGAGCAGCATCGTGATGGATGTGATCTTCATGTGCTTGTGCAGACCGCCCATCTCCCTCATGTCCTCTGTACCGCATGCGTGGATGACGGATCCGGAGCACATGAACAGCAGGGCCTTGAAGAAGGCGTGGTTCATCATGTGGAAGCACCCGGCTGTGAATCCGGCGACACCAGCGGTGATGAGCGCGGTGCCCTCGGCTCCACCCATGTCCATTCCCAGGGCCACGAGGTATCCTCCGGCACCGAGAGCGAGGATCATGTATCCCAGCTGGGACACTGTGGAGAAGGCCAGGACCTTCTTGATGTTCATGTTGTTGAGCGCCATTGTGGCGGCGAATATGGCTGTGACTCCTCCGATGATACCGACGAAGAGCATGACCTCGGGGTTCTGGACGAACAGAGGGTATCCCCTGGCGACCAGGTAGACTCCGGCCTTGACCATTGTCGCGGCATGGATCAGAGAGGAGACTGTTGTGGGACCGGCCATCGCATCGGGCAGCCAGTCGTGCAGGGGGAACTGAGCGCTCTTTCCGATGACTCCACCGAAGACGAGGAGCATTCCGAGCGTCAGCATGTCGGGGTCGGCAGCCGCGATGTTGGCGGTGTCGAACAGGGTCGTGTAGTCCAGGCTCTGGAACTCGCCCAGCAGGATGAACAGTCCTGCCATCAGGCAGACGTCTCCCAGACGGGTGACCAGGAACGCCTTCTTGGCTGCGGAGGCGGCGTTGGCGGATGCCGCGTCGCCGTCGTTGTGCCTGAAGGACCAGAATCCGATCAGCAGGTAGGAGCACAGTCCCATGACCTCCCAGAAGATGAAGAGCTCCAGGAAGTTGCTGGACACGATCAGACCGAGCATACCGGTCAGGAACAGGGAGACCTCGGCGTAGTACCTCGTCCTCCTGGGTCCCTCCTCTCCCATGTATCCGATGGAGTACACGAAGATCAGGGTGGAGATGAACGAGGAGAACAGCATCATCATGCAGGTGAGGCCGTCCACGTAGTATCCGAGGTTGATCGTGATGTCACCGATGGAGAACCACTCGATGGAGGACGTGACCGCGTTGGGGTACACGTCGCCGGTGAGGTACTCGTAGGTGATCAGCGCGGCGATGATGAACGAGATGAGTGCTCCCGCTATGGCGATGTAGCCGCCTTTCTGAGGGGTCTTCCTTCCGAGGAGACCGATGATCAGGAAGCACAGCATCGGGATGAGGGGCACCAGATATGTGTATTCTATGAACAACCTTACCACCTCATCGAAGTGAGCTCGGCGTCGTCGAGGTCGTTGGTCTTCCTCAGCTTGTACGCGTTGAGCAGGATGGCTATTCCGACGGCCACCTCTGCGGCGGCGACGGAGATCGTCATGACCACGAAGGCCTGTCCGACGATGTCGCCGTTGAAGGCGCCGAACGCGACGAAGTTGATGTTGGCCGCGTTGAGCATGAGCTCGATGCACATGAGCACGACGATGGCGTTGCTCTTGGTGACGACTCCGTAGGCACCGATCACGAACAGGATGGCACCGAGGACCAGGAAGTACTCAATCGGAATCATCGCCCTCGACCTCCTCTCTCGAAATGCAGACACCGCCGATCATGGCGCCGAACATCAGCAGGGCCAACGGGATGAGTACGAGTCCGTACTTCTCGAAGACGGCGTAAGCAAGGCTGTTCTCCTTCAGGTCGCCGTTCTCATCGTAGATGGAATCGGGACCGTCGGTGTCGATGTCCGGGTTGTTGATCGGGACATCGCTGCTAGTGTGGTCATCCCAGTTGACGGTAGCGATACCGATGACGAGGACGGCCAGGAGGATGACGGAGACTGTCGCTCCGACGACGACCTTCTTGTTGGTCATTCGTCTCCCTCCTTCTTCATGATGTATCTTCTGGTCAACATGATGCTGAACGCGAACAGGATGGTAATAGCTCCGACGTAGACGAGGATCTGCACCACACCTATGAATTCCGCCTCCAGGAAGAAGTACGTGAATCCGACACAGAGGAACACGAGCGCGAGATAGAACGCACTGTGCATGACCTCTTTCTCGGTGACGACGAAGAGCGCCGCGAGAACCGCAATTGCTGCGAGTATCAGGAATGCGACCAGGTCCAGGTTGGAGAGCAGGTAGTCCCCGAAGTCGAAGAGACCTCCCCAGAACGCGTTCCACAAATCCATGAGCGCTCCCATCAGAGCACCTCCTTGATCTCAAGGGCATCCTTCGGACAGTCGTCCACGCAGTTCCTGCAGCAGATGCACTTGCTGTTGTCGATCTCGGGACGCAGGATGGGCTTCCCGGTCTTCTCGTTGGTGCCTTTCTCGACCATGACGATGGCTCCGACGGGGCAGACCTTGGCGCACTTCTTGCACCCGATGCATTTGCTGTCGGTCAGCTCGGGCCTGTCCAGGTCGAACAGGGACACACGCCTCTCGGGGTTGCCGTTGGCGATGTCGGACGGAAGGGTGACCTCCAGCTTGACCTCCATTCCCTCGGTGGTTCCCTCGTAGTTGAGCCTCCTGGGTCCGTAGAGGAGATCGAATCTCGTGTACTCCGCGATCTCGTACTCGGGAGTGACGGTCATGGCGTCCACAGGACAGTACTCGGCGCAGTATCCGCACATGGCGCACCTGCCCATGTTCACCTGGGGCCTCTTGACGGTCTTTCCCTCGTCATCCACGGCGTCGACGAGCTTGATGCACGCGGTGGGGCACATGCGGACGCACATGCCGCATCCTACGCACTTGTCGAACCTGAGTCCGGGGCGTCCGCGGTAGTTGTCCGGGACCCACTCCTTCTCGTAGGGGTAGAGGACTGTGACGGGCCTGTGTGCGACGGTCTTGCAGAACAGTTTGAAGACGGTCCACGAGGGCTTGACGACCCACAGGCTCTTCGCCAGGTTCTTGGGGTACTTGTCAAGGTATCTAATTGTCATCAGAACACACCTCCGACCTTAAGCAGCAGGACCACTGCAAGGTTGATCACGGACAGGGGCATGAACACCTTCCATCCGATGTTGAGGATCTGATCGGGCCTGACACGGGCCAGAGCCGCCCTGATGAGGATCATCAGGAAGAACACGAACCAGGTCTTCAGCAGGAACACGATCTCGGGTATGGGACCGTCACCGATGATGGGCAGGGTCCATCCACCGAGGTACATGATGGTGACCATGGCGCACGCGACGTAGCCTCTGAAGTAGTCGGCCAGCATGATGAGACCCCACTTCATTCCAGCGTACTCTGTCTGCCATCCCTCGACCAGCTCGGCCTCGGCCTCCGCGATATCGAAGGGCAGACGCTCGGACTCCGCTGTGGCGCAGAAGAAGAACGTGATGAAACCGATGATCTGGGGTATGAAGAACCAGACGGTGTCGTTCTGTGCGTAGACGATGTCACCGATGTTGAAGCTGCCTGCCAGGAGGGCAGTGGTGGCGATCATGATGAGCATGGGGACCTCGTAGGAGATCATCAGCTCGGCCGCCCTCATTCCTCCGATCAGGGCGTATTTGTTGTTCTGGGCCCATCCCGAAACCAGGATGAAGAACGGCGCCAGAGCGAAGAACGCCATGATGATGAGCAGACCTGTGTCGTAATCGACGACGTACCACCTGCCGGACAGGGGGATCATGCACGCCACGAGGACGGACACACCGATGACCAGGGACACGGTCCACATGTAGGTCATCTTGTCGACCTTTCCGGGGATGGTGTTCTCTTTCATGAAGGTCTTCAGACCGTCGGCGACGCACTGAAGGAATCCCTTCATTCCGACCATGGTTCCCCTTCTGTCCATCATCCTTCCGAGGCACTTACGCTCCATCCATAGGGATATCAGCGTGCACACGAAGACGACGATGAACACGACCAGCATGAACAGGATGAGCGCGAACAGGGTGCTCGCGGCCTCTCCGATCAGCCAGGTGGAGACTCCGTTGTCGGGGAATATGAGATTGAGGAGCCATGCGATGGTGCCTCCGATGATCTCCCACAGCCTGTAGCAGATCGCGTAGGGCAGGTTGTAGGTGTCGAACGGGTAGTAGGCGTTGTCCATCAGGCCCAGTTCGCCGAAGTTGATGAAGTTGAGCAGACTGTTGTATTCGACTACCAAGTTCATCACCTGTCGGTCTCACCCAGGCACATGTCGATCTGGGCGAGGATGGCCGGAACATCGGCGATCCTGCATCCCTGGCACATGACCTTGGATGTGGATACGTTCGTAAAGATGGGGCTACGGACCTTGAGCCTGTAGGGCTTGTCGGTTCCATCGGAGACGAGGTACATCAGGGACTCTCCGCGGGGGTCCTCCATCCTCATGAAGGCGGTTCCTGCGGGGACCTTTGTGGGGGTCTTGATCCTGTAGGGGGCGTTCTTTCCGAGGGCCCTGATCTTCTGGACCGCCTGCCTGATGATGTCGCAGGACTGGAACATCTCCTCGATACGGATCATGTACCTGGCATAGGAATCTCCCTCTGTCAGGACGGGGACCTCGAAGTCCACCTTGTCGTAGTTGTCGTAGGGATCATCGCGGCGGATATCGAAGTCGACTCCGCATCCCCTCATCGCGGGACCGGTCATACCGATGTTGGCGCACTGCTCGCGGGTGAGGTAGCTGACGCCCTTCATCCTGGACACGATGATGGAGCTGTCGTCCATCAGCGCGATGATGTCCCACATGGCCTTCTCGAAGCGGTCCACGGTGCGGAGGATGTCCCTGTCGAACAGCTCGGTCAGGTCATTCCTGACTCCGCCGATACGCGGGTAGTTGGTTGTCATCCTGGCTCCACAGAGCTTGACGTTCAGGTCGAGGAAGTACTCCCTCTCCCTCATGGCCCACAGGAACACGGTCAGGTTTCCGAGGTCGGTACCGACGGCGGCGAGCCACATGAGGTGCGAGTTGATCCTGCAGACCTCATCGGCCACGATCCTGATGTATTTGGCTTTCTCCGGGATGTCGATGCCCAGGGCCTTCTCCACCGTCATGCAGTAGAGGTGGGTGTAGGTCATGGACGCAGCGTAGCAGAGACGGTCGGCCATGGGAATGATCTTGGGATAGATCCTGTTCTCGGCCTCCTTCTCCCATCCGCGGTGCAGGTAACCGACGATGGGCTCGGCATCGGTGACGATCTCTCCGTCGACCTGGATCTTGAGGGTCCAGAGACCGTGGGAGAACGGATGCTGCGGACCCATGATGATCCACATCTTGTCGGTTTCCATCTTCTCTTCAATTTCTTTAACGGGAACCAATGAGTCTGCCATCACTCACTCCCCCTGAGCTTGTAGGATTTCCTGAAGGGGTAGAACTCGTAGGTCTTCGGGGTCAGCAGCCTCTCCAGCTTGGGGTGGTTGTCGAAAATGATTCCGAAGAGCTCGTAGGTCTCCCTCTCATGCCAGTTGGCACCCTCCCAGACGCATGTCACTGACTCCACATGGAGGTCGTCTGCGGGAAGGTCCGTGGAAAGCTCGATCATAAGTCCGTTGTAGTAGTTGGACAGGTGGTACACTACGGTCATGTGGTCCACATAGTCCACTCCGATGACGGTTGAGCAGTGCTCGAAGGTCAGGTTGTGCTGGATGTACTTGCAGACCTCGAGGATCTTCTCCCTGGGGAGCTTGGCATACACCCTGCGGGCCTCGGTCTTCGTAACCTCGACCTCGGGGAACTTCTCCGTCAGGAGGGTCTTGACCTCCTCCTCGGAGGGGCTCTGATACACGGCTTCGGTGTCCATGCTCAGTCCTCCAGGAATGCTCCCCTCTTGAAGTAGCTCTCGATCTTCTTCTGGAGGAGCATGAAACCGTCGATCATCGCATCGGGGCGCGCGGGGCATCCGGGGATGTACACATCGACGGGGACGATCTGGTCGAGTCCCTGCACTGTGTTGTAGGAATCGTACCAGGGTCCGCCGGAGATGGCGCACTCGCCCATCGCCACGACCCACTTGGGGTTGGGGATCTGCTCGTAGAGACGCCTCAGGTCGGGACGGATCTTCTTGGAGATCCAGCCGTTGACGAGGAGGATATCTGTCTGCCTGGGCGAGGAACGGTAGATCATACCGTAACGCTCTGCATCATACCTGGGCGCGGAGGCCGCAGCCATCTCCAGAGCGCAGCATGCGAGTCCCCAGTGCAGGGGGTGCATGGAGTTCTTCATAGCCCAGGTCCAGATCGGCCCTGTGAGCTCATCCACTGTCTTCTTCATTCCGGAGCTGAGGAGGTCGTTGATCATGGCGTCGGACCATGACATGAACTCGTCAGCACTCATCGCGACCGCATGGGGGTAGAGGCTCATATCCATACGTAATCCTCCTTTTTCAAGGCGTACACGACACCAAGAATCAGAATCCCGAAGAAGACCATCATCATGAGCTGAGCGTTGGTGGTGAGACCAGAGAACGCTACTGCCCAGATCATCAAGAAGGTGGCAACCAGGTCAAAGACGACAAAAATCAGTGCAAAAGTGTAGTATTGGAACCTGAACTGCACCTGGGCTTCTCCAATGGGCTCCGAACCGCACTCGTACGTGGACTCCATCCACTGAGTGGGTTTCTTAGGCCTGAACAACCTTGAGGCCCACCATGCCAGTGGCGCGAATCCGAGCGCAATAACGCTCACTATCGCTAATGGCATGTAGTACTCAATTAGTGACATTGAATCTCGGCGATGTTTTGTTAGTACATAAAGGTTCCACAGCACAAGTATTTATACAAGGACAATACTGGAATTCGACTCCGGCAGTCCTTATTTATTGGAAGGGGCATCTCGCCCGCATGTCCGCGAGCATCGGTTTCATCGGAGCGGGGAAGATGGCGGAGGCGCTGATCGGCGGCCTCCTCGCCAGGAAGGTTTTCGGCAGCGACGAGATTGTGGCCTGCGCGCCCAGCAAATCCACGAGGGCCAGGGTGGCGGAGGGCTACGGCATCGGCATGTACAGGACCGCGAAGGAGGTCTGCGAGATGTCCGACATCGTCGTCCTCGCAGTGAAGCCGAAGCACGTCCCGGAGGTCTTCGCCGAGGGGCTAGACCTGTCCGGCAAGATGCTGATCAGCATCGTCGCGGGACTCACGGTCGACCGTCTGGAATCATATGTGCCAGATGCGCGCATCGTGAGGGTCATGCCCAACCACTGCTGCATGGTCCTGGAGGGAGCCATGGGATACTGCTGCAACGCCCACGTCACCGAGGACGACAGGAGATCCGTTGCCTCCATCCTCGGGTCCGTAGGACTCGCCGTGGAGGTCGGAGAGGAGTACATGGACGCCATCACCGGGATCGCCGGCAGCTCGCCCGCCTTCTTCTACATGATAATCGACGCCATGGCCGACGCGGGGGTCCTCAACGGCCTGTCCCGCGCCGACTCCATAAGGCTGGCCGCCCAGTCCATGCTCGGTGCGGCCAAGATGGTCCTGGAGACGGGGAAGCACCCCGATGTCCTTAGAGACGAGGTCTGCTCCCCCGGCGGGACCACCATCGTCGGCGTCCGCTCGGCGGAGGAGATGGGTCTCCGCGCGACGATGATCGCCGCAGTCGACTCCACGGTCCAGAAATCATTCGAGATGAGCTGGCATCAGTGACGTCTCAGGAGGGACTTTGCCAGACCCACTGCGACGCGGGGACCGTTGGACCAGATGGACCCGGCCTCCCAGTCCAGGTCCTTCTTGTTGCAGACCGTAGAGTTCATCATCCTGGTGCCCTCGTCCTTGGTCTCCCAGAGCCTGGCCTCCCTCTCCTCCGGATCGGGGATCGCCATGATCTCGTCCACCTTGTGCATGAGCGAGCGGGCGAACTCCGTCCGCTCTATGCGCTGGCTCATGGTCTCCTCGTCTATGCGGCCGGCCTCGTGCTCGCATCTCGCGAGCTCCACGGCGGCGTCGTAGGATATCTCGGCCACGTCGTCCCTGGTCATCCACTTCGTCTCGTAGGAGAGGACATGCTTCCAGGACGGGTTGTCCAGAAGGCGCCTGTGGTCCTCGAGCGTGCGGGCACGCAGGGTGTAGCCCCATTTCTCCGGCTCCTCGAACACCCTGCTGCCGGGATCGACGAAGGGTGCGAACGGAGCGTTGTAGATGAACAGCCCGTCGTCCCTGCCGACGGACCCCCAGAGCCTCCTGGAGGCCCTGACGCTGTCCATTGCGGACTCGCGGTCCTGATATGGGAGGCCATTCATATAGAACAGGTCGAATCTGAAGCATCCGTTCCTGAACGCCGCCGGGATCGTCCTCTCGATGGCGTCGTTCGTATATCCCTTCCCGAGGGCCAGCCTGACCTTCTCGTCGTGAGAGTCGGGGGAGAACTCGATGGACCATCCCCCCTCCAGGGACCTGTCGATCTTCTGGAAGTATTCGTCGCCGGCCCCGTTGAAGAGCTCGATGACGACGTGGTTCTTTATGCGACGCTCCTTGCACTCTTTCAGGAACCGGTCGGCGTAGTCCTGGCTCTGCTGCCTGAGGTCACCCACTATGAACACGGGTGTGTTGAGGTACGACTGGATCAGGTCGATGTCCTCTGCGAGCTTCTCCGGGCTCCTGAAGGCGGGCCTGCGCCTGCAGACGACCCTGCCGTTGGCGAAATGGGATCCTCCGCACTCCGCGCAGTTGACGCTGCAGCCCCTGACGGTGAAGACCGACGTGAGCGGGAGCTTGTCCCACCCGAACCAGGGCAGGGCCCCGGAGATGTCCCTGTTCCTCAGGACGCTCCTGATCATGGTGCCGTAGTCGAACTTGATCTCGTCCAGGCTCTCCAGCGAGTACGTCAGACCGTTGTCGTGGACCTTGCCCTCGGAGTCCTTCCAGACGAGATTTGGGACCTCGGAGAGGTCTCCGCCCCTCTGGAGGGCCTCCATCATCATGACGGTGGGGACCTCGGTCGTGTCCCCCCTCATGACCAGGTCCACCTCCGGACGCTGGATCAGCTCCTGGTAGAAGTACGAGGACGTGAGCCCGCCGAACTCCACCTTCGACTCCGGGTGGTACTTCTTGACTATCTTCGCCAGCTCTATCGCCCCGTGGGCGTGCGGCATCCAATGGAGGTCGATCGCGAAGACGTCCGCATCCAGCTTCCTGATCCTCTCCTCGGCGTCGAACCTCTCGCTCTGGAGCATCTGCACGGCGATGTTGACGATGCGGGTCCTGAAGCCGGCGGCCTCCAGATGGGAGGAGATCGTCATGAAGCCCATCGGGTACATCTCGAACACGGGTGACGACGGGATGACGTCGCTAACGGGGCCGTAGAAGATGGGCTTCTTCCTGAAATCGTACACGCTGGGCGCATGGAGGAAGATAATGTCTGAGCTCATGTGATATCACTTGCCGAAGCGCCTCTTGCGCTGCTGGAAGGTCCTGATGGCCCTGAGGAAGTCGATGTGCCTGAAGCCCGGCCAGTATACATCGGCGAAGTACAGCTCCGAGTAGGCCATCTGCCATAGCAGGAAATTGGAGATCCTGACCTCCCCGGACGTGCGGAGCACCAGGTCCGGGTCCGGGAGGCCGGTGGTGGAGATGTAGTTTGAGACCATGGACTCGTCGATGTCGTCCACGGTGATGGCGCCGTCCAGGACGTCCTTGGCGATCCTCCTGATGGCGTTGGTTATGTCCTGTCTGCCGCTGTAGGCGATGGCCATGTTGAGGAAGTTGTCCTTGTAGCCGGAAGTGCGCTCCTTGGCGTACTCCATCGCCTTCACGACCCCGTCCGGAAGCATGGTGACGTCGCCGATCACGTTGATGGCGACCTTGTGGCTGTGGACCTCGGGGTCGTCCGCGAACTCGTAGAGCGACTGCTCCAGGAGCTCCATGAGGTAGTCGACCTCGTCCTGACCGCGGTTGAAGTTCTCCGTCGAGAAGGCGTACACCGTCAGCACATGGATGTCCAGCTCCAGGCACCAGTGGAGGACCTCGTCTAGCTTCTGGCGGCCCAGCTTGTGGCCCTCCTTCGGCTCGGCCCCGAGGACCTCCTCGGCGTACCTGCGGTTGCCGTCCATTATGATGGCTATGTGGCGGGGCATCTCCCCCGCTGACACCTCCTTCTCGATCATCGACTCGTAGGTCGAGTAGGCCCTGTCGGTGATCAGACGGGGGACTTCCATGGGATCACTCGAAATCCTCGGGGATGCCCGCGGACCTCTCGCCAAGATCGAAGCATCCGATGGCGGCGACGGCGCCGATAACGCCCTTGGTCCCGGTGACGCTGATGATCTGGACGCCGTTCTCGCCCGCGACGCGGATGGCGTCGTCGGTGGTGTAGAGGACGGACTTGCAGCTCCATCCGAACTCCCTGAGCGCCTCGGGGACCTCCAGGCCCTTGAACAAGGTGATGACCGCATCCTCGGAGTAGGACTCCTTCCTGATGAAGTCGACGGCGAACTCGATGAGCGCCGGGATCTCGTCCTCCCTCACCGCGAATGAGACGGCTGTGGAGCAGCAGTTCGTGGTCTTGTTGGGGACCTTTGGGTTCAGCTGTATGATCTTGTGCTCGATGAAGTGCCCGATGGGGCAGGCGGTACCCAGCTTGAGTGACGCCACCCAGGAAGCCCCCTTCTCCTTGGTGTCGGTGTCGTCTATGCCGATGATGACGCGGACGAGCTTCGGCGTGATGATGTCCACATGAGCCCTGTGGGCCCCTCCCATCTGGAAGTCGTCCGGGTACTCGGTGCGGATGACGTCGGGGCACTGCGGGATGCAAGCCCCGATGCCGACGGAGGCTCCGGCGATGCCGTACCAGGTCGTGCGGACCTCGTCGCCCTCGACCTTCAGCGCCTTCAGGCCCTGTCCGCCCATCTCGGTGGCGACGGGTCCGAAGTGCAGCTCCCCCTCGCCGATGACAGTGTCCATGACGAGCATGTTGGACTCCATGCGGATGTCCTCGATGACCCCCTTGGTGCGGCGCCTGTTGACTATGTCCCACTCTCCGGGACCCTTCGCGACGCACTTCTCTATGATCCTAGCCTTCCCGTGCTCCTCGTCCACAAGGGTGTAGAAGCCGCGGCAGAACATCGGGCCGTATTTGGCGGCCACCTCATCAGGTCTGAGAACCTGTACCACTCACTCATCCTCCTCTTCCGAATCCCAGTCCTCGGGATCCGCTATATCTATGGCGTCCGCGGGGACGCTCCTGCAAAGGTAAACCGTCTTCGCCGCCCTGCCTATGTCGGAGCCCAGCTCCATGCAGACGCCGGTGTCGATCACGAGAATCACAGGGTCCTCGGTGCGGACCGATCCGGCCCTTACGGCGTCCCTGTAGCCGCGGGATAGGTGGACCATCGCGCGGTCCGACGGGAATATCCCCGACTCCAGGATGATCTCCGCCTCCTCGGGGGTGGCCGGGTAGAAGAGCTCGTCCGGGATGTCCTCGCAGTCCAGCCTGATGTCCAGGGGGATCGTGTGGCCGTAGGTGGCGCGGATCTTGCCGTTGGAGATCGCGTACCTCCCCTTGGGGTCCGTCTCGACCAGCGCCTCTATGTGCCTCGCCCTGAGCCAGTTCATGCGGGGGTTGCGTTCGCGGATCTTGGCCATCACATCCTTGAGCGACACGTTCCCCTGGGCGTCCATGTCCAGACCGAACTTCCCGTGCCTGAGGATGGCCGCAAGGGTCCTCCCGATCTTCTCTACCTCGAAGTCGGACATGATGAACTTGCCCTCCTCCCCGCAGTACGGGCACCTCTCGTTCCTGAAATAGCCGTGTTCCTCGCATTCCCTTATCACTCTACCACCCTCTCGGCGGCCCTGACGGCGTTGGCCATCAGCATGCATATGGTCATGGGTCCGACGCCCCCCGGGACCGGGGTGATGTACGACGCCTTCTCCTTGACCGCTTCGAAATCCACGTCGCCGACGAGCCTGCTGCCCTTCGGATGGGTCGGGTCGGCGATCCTGTTGGTGCCCACGTCGATGACCACCGCCCCCTCCTTCACCATGTCTGCGGTGACGAAGCGGGGCCTGCCTATCGCGACGATCAGGATGTCCGCCGTGCGGGTGATCTCCGCCAGGTCCGCCGTCCTCGAATGGACGATCGTCACCGTGGAGTCCGCGCCCGCACCCTTCTGGACCATCATCGCCGCCATGGGCTTGCCGACGATGTTACTTCTGCCCACGACGACCACATGCTTCCCGGCGGTTTCTACACCCGATCTGACGAGCATCTGCTGCACGCCGGCAGGTGTCGCCGGAAGGAAGTCGGGGTTCCCGATGAGCATCCTCCCCACGTTGGAGGGGTGGAAGCAGTCCACATCTTTGGACGGGTCTATCGCGTTGATGACCGCCTCCTCGTCGATGTGGGCCGGAAGCGGCAGCTGCACCAGGAAACCGTGGATGGACGGATCGGCGTTGAGCTCCGCGACCTTCGCCAGAAGCTGCTCCTGCGTCGTCTCCTCGGGCATGAGGACCGTCAGGGACTTCATCCCAAGCTCCTCGCACATCTCGCCCTTCTTCCTGACATAGACCTGTGACGCGGGATCCTCGCCCACGAGCACGACCGCCAGTCCAGGCGTGACGCCCTTGGCCTTCAAGGCCTCGATCCTCTGTCTGAGCTCCCCGTAGATCTCCGCCGAGACCTCCTTTCCGAGGATGAGCTTCGCAGTCATTTTAGCACCAGACCGCTCGAATGGGTCCTGCATATATTATAGTACCCGAAAGTGCGCCCGCGCACGACGATCCTGAACACGAAGCTGTTGGATGCCGGAATTCTATTGCATTATGACAATTGCCATATGTCTGGCACATTTGTATTGGTCTTGGAGCCAAGTCCAGATATTATATCTACATCCTCTGATATGGACAGCCAGCGATATCATGATCTACAACGAGTTCAAAGGAAAGAGGATCTCCGCCCTCGGCATGGGCACCATGCGCCTGCCGGTCGTCGACGGCGACGACGGAAGGATCGACGAGGCCGCCGCCACCGAGATGGTGGACTACGCCCTTGCCCATGGCATCAACTACTTCGACACCGCCTGGGGGTACCACAACGGGACCTCCGAGACCGTCGTGGGAAAGGCGCTTTCGCGCCACCCCCGCGACAGCTTCTACCTGGCAGACAAGTTCCCGGGATACGACCTCTCCAACATGGGGAAGGTCGAGGAGATCTTCGAGGAGCAGCTGAGGAAATGCCAGGTCGACCATTTTGACTTCTACCTGATCCACAACGTGTGCGAGTTGAACATCGACGCGTACCTCGACCCGAAGTACGGGACCCTCGACTATCTGAGGGAACAGAGGAGGAACGGCAGGATATCCCATCTTGGATTCTCAGTCCACGGGAACCTGAGCACCATGAAGCGCTTCCTGGACGCGTACGGCGACGACATGGAGTTTTGCCAGGTGCAGCTCAACTACATCGACTGGGAGTTCCAGGACGCGAAGGCCAAGGTCGCCCTCCTAAGGGACATGGGCATCCCCTGCTGGGTGATGGAACCGGTCCGCGGCGGGCGCCTTGCCAACCTCACGGATGATGAGTCGAGGGTCCTGATGGCGATGAGACCGGACGAACCGCCTGTCGCATGGGCGTTCAGATTCCTTCAGTCGTTACCCGAGGTCACGGTTACCCTGGCCGGATCGTCGTCCATTGACCAGCTGAAGCAGAACATAGGGTTCTACGAGACGGCGAGACCGCTGTCCGGGAAGGAGATGGAATCCCTCACCTCCCTGGCATCCAGCATGGTCGACGGCAGGTCGGTGCCCTGCACCTCGTGCCACTATTGCACATCCCACTGCCCCAAGGGCCTGGACATCCCCTACCTCATCGAACTCTACAACGAGCACTCGTTCACCGGAGGGGGATTCCTCGCCCCCATGGCCCTTGCCGCCCTCCCCGAGGAGAAGCGCCCCGCATCCTGCATAGGCTGCGGCAAGTGCGCGGAGGTTTGCCCCCAGGCAATAGACATCCCCGGCGTGATGAGCGACTTCGCATCGAAGCTGGGGGCCTGAGATGGCGGATATGCGGTACAGGACCGTCCCGAGGACCGGCGACGAGGTCGGCATCATAGGGATGGGCACGAGCTCCAACGGCGCGGCGGGCGTCGAGGAGACCGTCAGGACCGTGAGGATGGCCCTGGATGCGGGCGTCAACTACTTCGACCTCGCCGCGGGGGACTCGGTGGCCTTCGAGGCTTTCGGCGAGGCGCTGAAGGGGCGGCGCGGAGAGGCGATCCTGCAGATGCACTTCGGAGCTGACTACTCGACCGGGGCATACGGCAGGGTGTACGGGCTCGACAACGTGAAGAGGTCCGTGGCATGGCAGATAGACAGGATCGGGACCGACTACATCGACTACGGCTTCATCCACTGCATAGACAGCATCGGCGATCTGGATGAGGAGTGGGACGGCGGCATCGTCGACCACATCCTCAAGCTCAAGGAGGAGGGTACGGTCCGCCATGTCGGGCTGTCCACCCACACGCCGGCCGTGGCGATGAGGGCCCTCGACTCGGGGATAGTCGACATGGTCATGTTCAGCATCAACCCGGCCTACGATTACCAGAAAGGGGATTTCGCTTACGGCGAGGTCGACGAGAGGTCTGCGCTCTACCGCAGATGCCAGTCCGAGGGCGTCGGGATCTCCGTGATGAAGGCGTTCGGAGGCGGGCAGCTGACGGACGCCAAGCTCTCACCCTTCGGCAGGGCCCTCTCGGTCCCCCAGTGCATCCAGTATGCGCTGGACAAACCCGGCGTGGTCACCGTTCTCCCTGGGGTGAGGAACCGCGACGACCTCCGCTCGGTCCTGGCGTACCTCGACGCGCCCGTCGGGGAGAGGGACTACTCGGAGATCGGATCGTTCGCACCCCCGGAGGCCGAGGGGAAGTGCGTGTACTGCAACCACTGCAGACCCTGCCCCGTCGGACTGGACATCGGCCTCATCAACAAGTACTACGACCTGGCGATGGCCGGGGACAGGCTGGCGGCGGACCACTATGCCCGGCTGGACCTGAGAGCGTCCGACTGCACCGGATGCGGGCACTGCAACGATGCCTGCCCGTTCCATGTGGACCAGGTTTCCAGGATGGCCGAGATACGCGAGCGCCTCGGATGAGAGCTCCCGGGAGGGGCCGCACAGCGGCCCCGGCCCGTCTTATCCGGGGATACGAAACGCCCATCCGGCCCGATCCCCGACCCGTTCCACCGATGGTGGACTGCGTCCGAAGGACTTACCAGCGGAGATACGGAGTTTATCTATCTGAATATATATTCATTCGACAGGAATCATATCGTACCCTTCGTTGGGACCAACGGGGACAAGTCCCCAGAGGATTCACATGCCTTCGACATACGCCCACTACAGACTCGGGAGGGATGTCCTTGAGAGGCTTCCGGATGACCTCGGCGGAATAGCCGAGAGGCACAGGGAGCTCTACGACATCGGCCTCCACGGGCCGGACATACTGTTCTACTACGACGCCCTGCACAGGAACCCCGTCAGCCAGGTCGGGTTCTCGATGCACGGGTTCCCTGCGAGGGATTTCTTCGGGCCCGCACGCGAGGCCCTGGACGGAGCGGAGGACCGCGAGGCCGGCGAGGCGTATCTGATGGGGTTCGTCTGCCATTTCGCACTGGACAGCACATGCCATCCCTACATCGAGGACGTGATCCAGACCGAGGGCATCGCCCACACAAAGATCGAAGGGGAGTTCGACAGGATGCTCCTGGCCGAGGACGGCAAGGACCCGGTCAGGCAGAGCCTCGTGACGCACATCCGGCCGACGGACGCCAACGCCCGCGTGATCTCCGGATTCTTCCCGACGGTCACCGCCGACCAGGTCAGGAAGGCACTGGAGGACATGATCCACTACAATGGCCTCCTCATATGCCCTGGGAGGCTGAAGAGATGGCTCGTGGTCAGGGCTCTGAAGAAGTCGGGCAACTACGACGACATGATTGGCCTCGTCCTCAACAGCGAGGGCGACCCGGCATGCGAGCGCAGCAACGCCCGCCTGAAGGAGCTCTACGGGGATTCTGTGACACTGTCCGTGGAGCTTATCCGCGACCTGCATTCCTACCTGTCCGGCGATTCCGAGGCCCTCTGCGCCCGCTTCGACCGCACGTTCGGCGTCGAGTGATCCGATGTCCGTCAAGCTGACAGGGACCGAGAGGTCCTGGATTCTCTACGACGTGGGCAACTCTGCGTTCACGCTGATGCTGTCCACCATCATCCCGATCTACTTCAACTCGATAGCCGGCGAGGAGCTCAGCTCCGTGGACTACCTGGCGTACTGGGGATACGCGGCATCCATCGCCACGATAGCATGCGCACTGCTCGGACCGGTTCTTGGTGCCGTCGCCGACCGCCGCGGGATGAAGATTCGCCTGTTCTCATGCGCCCTCGCAGTGGGTGCCGTGGGATGCGCCGCGCTCGGGTTCGTCAACGAATGGCTGGTGTTCCTGATTGTCCTGGTCATAACCAGACTGGGATATTCGCTAAGCCTTGTGTTCTACGACTCCATGCTGGTCGACGTCACCGATGTCGGCAACATGCACAGGGTGTCGGCCGCAGGATACGCCTGGGGATACATCGGGAGCTGCATCCCGTTCGTCGTCTGCCTCGTGCTGATCCTCGGCTGCGACTCGTTCGGTCTCACCATGGGATCGGCCATGACTATCTCCCTGATCATAATCGCCGCATGGTGGGTCATCGCCACCATACCCCTCCTCAGAAGATACAGACAGACGCACTTCGTCGAGGGCAGGGAATCCACCGTGAACGCGTTCAGGCTCCTGGCCGGAACCATCAGGAATGCCAGGGCCGAGAAGAAGGCGTTTGCGTTCCTGATCGCGTTCTTCTTCTTCATCGACGGAGTGTACACCATAATCGAGATGGCCACCGCATACGGGGAGGCCATCGGACTGGACAGCACGATGCTGCTCATCGCGCTGCTCGTGACCCAGATCGTGGCATTCCCATGCACCATCGCCTTCGGAAGGCTGGCGCAGGGCAGGAGCATCGTCAGGCTCCTGATGGTGTGTATCGTGGCCTACGCCTGCATAACGGTATACGCGTCCACGATGGAGAACATCACCCAGTTCTTCATGCTGGCAGTCGGGGTGGGGGTGTTCCAGGGAGGCATCCAGGCGATGTCCAGATCCTACTTCTCGCAGATCATCCCTCCACAGAAGGCAGGGGAGTTCTTCGGACTCATGGACATCTTCGGAAAGGGTGCGTCGTTCATGGGAACGTTCATGGTCTCCGCGATAAGCCAGCTGACCGGCAGCATGTCCGCCGGGATCCTGTCGCTGGTCGTGCTGTTCGTCATCGGACTGATTCTGCTTATCGTGGTGTCGAGGATACCCGACACACAGAGGGACGCGTCCGAAACGCCATCCTGAAACATACGGGATCGAGGCCCCATGTGGTCCTCCTTCCCATTCCCATCCGAAACCTTGTGGACTGCATGAAGGGGATTGGGTCACCCGTCTTCAGATGCACGCGGTGGCTCTCCGGTTCGACCGATTACGTCCGCCTCGAACCCCATGTCCAGTATGCCCTCCACGACCCTGCGTACGGCATCCGCGTTGTCCCTGACCCAGCCTGCGTCCATGACACCACCCTCCCTGGTCTCGACCATGTGCCAGGTGTGTGTCGCGAGGACAAGGGTGTCCAGGCCGTCCGCCATGCGGATGTAGTCCTCGGGGATCCTCCTGCCCTCGTGCATCGGCCACAGATAGGCGGCGATGACCTTGCCTCTGGCATCTTTGGCCTTCGGCACCGGGAACTCGGTCAGTCCGTGCAACCCGTAGGGATCGGTCGGACCTCCGACATCGGTGTAGAAGGACGAATCGGCACGGATCCCCAGCGACCTGACCGTCTCCAGGACATGGTCGTCGGCGGCCATGTACGGGGCCCTGAAGCATGTGGGCCTCGACAGTGCATCGGATACGGCATCGTAGCCCCTTCTCAGAACATCCTCGACACCCGGGACGATTCCCGTCTCCCTGCCCAGTAGATCCTCGTGGTCGTACCCGTGGAGACCGATGCAGTGCCCTGAGAGTACGGAGCATTCGGTGACCTCCGCCGTACGGCCCTCCATGAAGAACGTCCCGCGGACCCCTGTGTCGTCCAGGAGCTCCGCCAGGACCGACATCCCCCTCTCGGAGGATGAGAACCGCGGACCCGTGCCGGAACCGCGGTCGATGGACCCTGCCGCGACGCTCCCCGAGATCGGGATGTTCGCGTCGCGGTCGGCGTCCACCGTGAAGTAGAGTTTGCGTGTCATCTGACGGGCACCGACGAGACCCTCTTGAGGAGCATCCCCTCGATCTCCATCGGGGGGTACTTCATGGCGGTCTCCCTGGCGCGTCTGAGCTTGGCCTCGTTGTCGGCGTAGATCGTGAACAGCGTCTCCCCCGCCTCCACCCTCTGGCCCTTCTTCTTGTATATCATCAGGCCTGCGCCCTTGTCGTTGGGTGCGCCGGCGGCCTTGGCTATGGCGACGACATCCTTGTTGCGTATGGAGTGTATGTAGCCTGACTTGACGGCGACCACATCCTCGGAGAACTCCCCGGGCTTCAGGTCGTCCGCCTTCAGGTCCGGTCTGCCGCCCTGGGCGACGACGATCTCCATGAACTTCCTGTGTGCCTCACCTGACTCCAGGATCTCCCTGGCCTTCGCAGCGCCGTTCGGGATGCCGGACATCTCCAGGATTATCCCGGCGCACTCGCAGGCCTTCTCGATGACACTGGCCGGGTGCTTCTCACCCTCCAGGATCCTGATGCACTCCCTGGCCTCCAGCTTCGGACCCACGGCGTTGCCGACCGGCTGGTCCGCGTACGTGATGGCGCATTCCACATGCATGCCCAGCTTCTCGCCGAGGTCCATGAGGTCGCGCGCATACGCCCTGGCATCCTCGATGGTGGGGACCTTGGTCCCAGCGCCCGTGGGCACATCGACCAGCAGGTGCGTCGTGCTGACGGCGACCTTCTTACTCATGATGGAGGCCAGCATCTGGGCCCTGGGGTTGATGCCCAGTGGGTGCTCGATCTTGATGACCATGTCGTCAACCGGAGCGAGGTTCATTGAGCCGCCCCATGCGAAGACGCCTCCGACCTCGTTGCAGATCCTCTTCAGCCTGTCGCCGTCCAGCTCGACGTCGCAGAACGTCTCCACGAAGTCGGATGTCCCGCAGGCGCTGCTGATTGCGCGGGATGAGAGCTTGGGGATCATTATCCCCGCTGCGGCCACGATCGAGACTACTATCGGCGTGATCTTGTTGCCGGGGACCCCGCCGAGGCTGTGGAAGTCGAACACCTGGGGGCTGTCGAACTCGATTATGTCGCCGGTGTTGGCCATCGCCCTGGTGAAGTCCGCGATCTCGTCGATGTCCATTCCGTTGATGTACAGTGCCGTGAGCCATGCGGAGATCTCGATCTTCGAGAGCTTGTTGTTCAGGATGTCGACGACGATGGATTCTATCTCATCCTTGGAAAGCTTCTCGCCGTCCATCTTCCTGCGGATGGATCTGACGGAGTCGGGGTTCTGGCAGTACACCACGTTGACCTCCTCCCCTTCCCTGACCCCGCACCTCTCCATCAGAGGGGCGGGCATCATCACGACACCCTCCTCGACGAGAGTGTCCGAGCGGCTGACGAGTGCGACGACGTTCCTCGCCCCGGTGATGCTGACGCGGTCGTTCTCCTTCACCCCGATCTCCAGACAGTCGTTGTCGTGGAGGAGCACGGTGGGCTCCGATGCGTCGATGTCGTAGTTCTTCGCCCTGAGCTTCATCTGGATCCCCACTTCTCGAGCGCGACCGCGAGTTCGGCGTGGTCCTTCGCATACTCGTCCGCATCGATGCCCAGGAAGGCGGCATCGACTGCCTGGCTCATGGCCATGGCTCCGGACCGGACCCCTCCCGGGTGTCCTGCGACCCCTCCGCCGGCCTGGATCTGGACGTTCTTTCCGGCGCGCCTGACGATCTCCCAGACGAGTCCCGGGTGGACGCCGCCGGAGCAGACGGGCATGACCTGCCTGTACGGGACGTCGTCGCCGAGACATGCGGCGAGGTTGCCGTCATCCGCCTTGGCGCCGGCCATCTTCCCCACTCCGAGGGTGCCTATGTGAAGCGCATCTCCTCCGACCATCCTGACCAGCTTGGTCAGGGGCAGCATAGCGATCCCGTGGCGCGGATCCTTGGTGAATGCGCCGTGCATGGTCCTGTGGACATGGATCGGGACCTTGATGGACGGGTCCTCGGCCAGGGCCTGGACTGCCCCGAAGCCGCATGTTATGACATCCACCATTATCTCCCTGGCACCCCATCCCTGGACCTTCTCCGCGAGCTCGACGATCCTGTCGCCGCGGGTGCTGACGTTGATGGCGTGCATCATCCTGTGCCCCTCCGACTCGAGCCTGTCGAGGGCCTCGGCCACCTTCACGGTCCTGTCCTCTATCGGACAGAACGCCTGGTCCACGAGGGTCTCGTCGTCCTTGGAGTTCGTCAGTCCGCCGGCACCGGCCTCGTACACATACTCCGCCGTCTTCTCGGGGGACAGGCCGATCTTCGGTTTGACTATGGTCCCGACAAGGGGCTTCTCGGGACGGTCCAGCATCTCCCTGATGCCGACCGCGCCGAACTTGGGGCCCTTGAACTGCTCGAGGATGCTCGGGGGGAACGTCACATCCTCCAGCCTCACACCCTTCAGCGCGCCGAGCCCGAACAGGTTCCCTGAGATCACGCTGAGGATCTGGGGCACGGATCCGACCTCGATGCTGAAGTCCTCCGCGGGGAACTCGGCGGTGACGATGTCGCCCTGTATCGAGGTTATCCTGGCGCCCAGGTGGTCGAATATCGTATGGTCCAGGGTGGAGATCCCCGTCCACGTGCCCGTGGACTGCTCTGCGGCGATGGCCTCTGCCGCCCTCTCCATCGGAAGGTCTGTGGTCACCCTGTACTTGCAGACCACGTACTTCTCAGGGTCCTCGGCCTCGCCGAGGTGCAGGTAGGAATAGCTCTCCATTGTTGTCACTCCTTGTAGAAGACCGCGTCCCCCAGCTGGCGCACCATGATGCTGTACACCGCCGTGGGCGGGATCATCCCGACCTCGGTGATTATCGCATCGATGTACTGCGCCGGCGTGCTGTCGAAGACCGGATTGAATATCTTGACGGAATCCGGGATCTCCCCGGGCCTGACGACCTCCGAGGTCTCCCTCTCCTCTATCGCCACCATGTCGCCGAACATGGTCATCGGGGAGAACTTGTACGTCTCCCCGCAGACGAAGAAGTTGGTCCTGGCCTCATGGGCTGCCAGAGCCAGCTGGGATGTGCCGATCTTGTTGATGACCGCCCCATGGGACGTGATCGTGTCGGCTCCGACGAAGACCTCGTCGATGTCGTTCATGACATAACGGACCGCGCTGTCGATGATCATGGTCACGTCCACACCGGCCTCTGCCAGCTCGGTGACCGTGAGGATGCCCTGTCTCCATGGACGCGACTCCGTGGCGAACACCCTGAACTCCTTCCCCTGGCGATGGGCCTCCTTGATCACCCCGAGCGCGGCGCTGCTGTTGCAGTGAGTCATCACAGAGTCGCCGTCCTCGATCCTCTTGGCACCGATGCGGGCTATCGTCTCCACGGCCTTCTCGGACCTGTCGCAGAATTCGCGCGAGTTGCGGATGATCAGCTCCCTCGCCTCATCCACACTGGACGCGCCGTCCACGCCGAGGATGGTGGAATGCACACCGTTCCAGAGCGAGACCGCGGTGGGACGGGAATCGAGGATCGTCTTGGTCGCCCTGGACAGGTCCTCCCTGAAGGCGGCGAGGTCGTTGCCGCTGTACTCGCCGGCGAACCTTCCCAGTGCGTCCGCTCCGGCACGGGCGATGCGCCCGGCGCCGCGGATGGTCATGTCGCGGATGCTCTCAGCTGTCTCGGCTATTATGTCTTGCACGAAGGCGGCATCGCACTCGTCCGTAATAAGTAGGTTGTCGATAATCTCCATAGATTCCGTAGCATCGAAGTATGCCCCCGTCCGGAGATGCTCGGAGTTTGTAGAAGGCCTCGCGGATTCCCCGACATCCCGTGGGCCACATGGAAATACTCGGAGACGGAACTATGGTGCATGAAGGGGGATGCCAAGCTCGGATCCATGATCCTGTACATCATCTCGCGCTGCGGATCCAACCGCAACTTCGGACGCACGATGTATGCAGGCTGTGCTATTTCAGCGACTTCGGCAGCTACGAGCTGCACGGGCAGTCGGTCTCGGACTCCGGATACATCCTGGCCAACGGAGGGCCTGAGCCTGCGGGTCTCGACAACCTCCTCGACGACCTGTCCCGCAGGAAGCTCCTCAGGACATCGTACCACCACGGATCCATGTCGTATGCCACCATCTCACTCCCCGACATCTCCCTTCTGACCCCCAGGGACATCGAGTGCATCGACGGCACAATCGCAAGATACGGCGGCATGAGCGAGAGGCTCCTGAGCTGGATGTCCCGCGAGGACGCCCCGTGCGTCGGCAAGCACCCCTCTGATGCCCTGGACTACTCCACCGTGCACGGCAGGTGCCCGAGGACCTCTGCAAAGGCCCTCCAGGGCGGCGAGGCGTGAACGGCGGGATCACTGGTCTGTCGGCAGGTCCCGGAGCACGGTCTCCGAGGCGACCCTCTTCGCCTCCTCCAGACCGTATGTCAGGTACACCGCGCCGAGTATCGCCTCGAAGCTGTCCGCACGCATGTTCTCCTCGATGACGCTGCCCTCCGGGCCGCGATGGCCTCCTCCAACACGCATTATGCCGTCGATGTCAGGTCCGAAAGCCAGAACCCTGGTCGAGACCATGTGGTTGGAGACCTTGTCCTGCTTGAAGTCCGTCATGGCGCCCTCGGTCAGCGACGTGTCCCTGTACACCCTGTCGCATGCGATCAGCTCCAGCACTGCGTCGCCCAGGAACTCCAGCCTCTCATAGCTCTCACCGCCCCTCTCGTTGACATAACTGTCATGGGTCAGCGCGGCGCAGAAGAGCGCCAGCGCCTCGGTCGGGACCATCCTGTAACCGAACGGCGGACGCGCGAGGAACTGACGGACCTCCATCTCGAACTCCGACTCCATGATTGGGTGAACCGTGGCGCCGATATATCGGTTGCCGACGGACTCCGGATCGGTTCGATTCGCGCTTCTACGAATATCGTAATGATTCTACGCAATCCATCATCAATCTGATTGTTTCGATATGATTCGTAAGAATTGATTCGGTATTCGTAGAACAAAAAGATTGTTTTAAATACTAGCAATGCGTACTTCCACTCAAGGAGGTAAGAAGGCTATCAGTAAACGGCAAGTAACATGGATCTGCGGCGAGACCGACATGAATCACGACGTCTCGAAGAAAGACTGGTCGTTGGACACTTATCTCCCGACGGCGTTCTGATTCGGTCGGTTGCAAGACTCGACTGATGACCGCAACAAACAGGCGACGCCGCCCTTACCCTCCTCGAAGGGATCGTTCACTCAGGACAGGACACTGGGACCTGTCCTTTCTCTGGTAGTTAACGCGCGTGCGCGTATATTTTTAAATGGTGCGATTCTACCTCCGCTCATGAGTTCACTGAAAGACTACGTGACCGAGATTCCGGATTTCCCCAAGAAGGGCATCCTGTTCAGAGACATCACAACCATCCTAAGCAGCCCTGAGGGGTTCAAGATGGCCATCGACAGTCTCGTGGACCTCCTGAAGGGTGTGGATTTCGATCTCGTGGTCGGAACCGAGTCCAGAGGATTCATCTTCGGCGCCCCTGTCGCCTATGCGCTCGGGAAGGGATTCATCCTCGTCCGCAAGAAGGGGAAGCTCCCGAGGGAGACCGTCTCCGAGTCCTACGACCTCGAGTACGGACAGGCCGAGATCGAGATGCACACCGATGCCATCAAACCCGGACAGAGGGTTGTCCTGATCGACGACCTCATCGCCACCGGCGGAACCACCGAGGCCGTCGTCAAGCTCGTGGAGAAGGAGCAGGGTGTGGTCGTCAAGGCCCTCTTCGTCATGGAGCTCGCCGGACTGAATGGAAGGGAGAAGCTCAAGGGCATCGACGTGGAATCACTCATCGTCTACGAGGGTGCCTGATTCATACGGCCCCGATGGGGCCGGAAACACGTTACCGCCTACACGGCGGATCTTCTGCGACTGAAAGGCGGAGGACGGGGGCGATGCCCCCGGACTCACTCCGATTCCTGCTCGAGGAGCAGTTTGTAGCCGACCGGCATGACCTTGAGGAACATCGGCAGATAGCGGCCCCAGCCGTCCAGGATCTCCTTCGCCCTGGGGCTGCCAGTCTCGGCGAGATGGCGCTCGATCATCGACCTGAGCTCGGACACGTCTGTCTCCGTCTCGACGAGGGACAGCTCCACCATGTCCATGTTGCAGTGCCTGTCGAAATCTCCATCCTCATCCAGGACATAGGCGATCCCCGCGGACATACCTGCGGCGAAGTTCCTGCCGCAGCGGCCGAGGATCGCGACCCTCCCGCCGGTCATGTACTCGCAGCAGTGGTCTCCCGCGCCCTCAGCGACGGCGATGGCACCGCTGTTGCGCACGCAGAACCTCTCGCCGACGGATCCGGCGACGTACAGCTCCCCGGATGTGGCGCCGTACAGCAGGGTGTTGCCCGCTATGACGTTGCCCTCGGGGACTGTGCCGCCGGGTGTGACGACGATCCTTCCTCCGGAGAGGCCCTTCCCGACATAGTCGTTGGCGAGGCCGTTCATCCTGAACGTTATCCCCTTGGTCAGGAACGCTCCGAAGCTCTGACCCGCGGTGCCCACGAACGTGACGTCGATGGTGTCATCGTCCAGCCTGGCTCCCCTGCGGACGGTCTCTCCCGAGAGCATCGTACCGACGGAGCGGTCGACGTTCGTGAGCCTGTACTTGAGCGTGACCCTCCTGCCGGAGGACAGGGCGTCCCCGCAGTCCTCGATGATCCTGCGATCGAACACCCTCGCCAGGATGTCCTCCTGCCCCCTTGTGCATGAGTCGTCCCCGGCGACATGCGCCAGCATCCTGGACAGGTCCAGCGATGCCGCCTTTCCGCCCTCGGCCCTCGGGACCAGGAGGTCGGAGCGCCCGATGATCTCGTCAAGGCTCCTGAAGCCCATCTCCGAGAGGATCCTGCGGACGTCCTCGGCCATGAACCTCCAGTAGTTGACGATGTGCTCGGGCTTGGAATCGAACCTTGCCCTGCGCTCCGGGTCCTGCGTCGCGATGCCCACGGGACATGTGTTCGTCTGGCACTTCCTGCACATGATGCAGCCCATGGCCACCATGGGGGCCGTGGCGAACCCGAAGTCCTCGGCACCCAGGAGGGCGGCCACGATGACGTCCCTGGCAGTCTTGAGCTGACCGTCGACCTGCAGGCGCACACGGCAGCGCAGGTCGTTGAGCTTCAGTGTCTGCTGGACCTCCGCGAGGCCGGTCTCCCAGGGGGATCCGGCGTATCTTATCGACGACAGAGGACTGGCACCGGTGCCTCCATCCCCTCCCGAGATCAGTATGGTGTCGGCCCCGGCCTTTGCCACACCCGCGGCGACGGTGCCGACTCCCGACTCCGAGACCAGCTTGACGCTTATCCTGGCCTTCGGGTTGATGCACTTGAGATCGAATATGAGCTGCTTCAGGTCCTCTATCGAGTATATGTCGTGATGCGGGGGAGGCGAGATCAGGGTGATCCCCGGGATCGTGTGCCTCGTCGCCGCGATGACCTTGTCGACCTTGAACCCCATCAGCTGGCCGCCCTCGCCGGGCTTGGCGCCCTGGGCGACCTTTATCTGCAGCTCGTCCGCGTTGACCAGGTAGTCGGCTGTGACGCCGAACCTGCCGGATGCGACCTGCTTGATTGCCGACCTGAGGTTCCTGCCGTCCGGACCTGGGACGAACCTGGCGGGATCCTCCCCGCCCTCCCCTGTGTTGCTCCGGGAACCGATGGAGTTCATCGCCTCCGCCAGGGTCTCGTGCGCCTCCTTGCTGATGGCGCCGAACGAGATCGCACCGACCTCGAACCTCCTCATGATCGACTCCGCGGACTCGACCTCGTCGATCGGGACCGAATTGCCCTTCCTCACGTCCAGGAGATGGCGCAGGAAGAACCTGCCCCCGTCCTCCATGTCGGCGAAGCGGTCGTAGTCGGGGCGGCTCGCGTTGACGGCGGCGGACCTGAGGGCCTTGACGGAGTCTGGAGTCCAGCTGTGGCGCTCGCCGTCCTTCCTGTACGAGTACTCCCCCTTGTCCTGCACCTGCCCCGACCTGGCGGCGTCGTGCACCGCAAGGTACTCGGAGGCTATCTCGTCCAGCCCTATTCCGCCGACAGCCGACGAGGTGTTCCCGAAGTAGCGTTCGGCGACCCCCGAGTCTATGCCTATCGCATCGAACAGCCTGGATCCGCGGTATGACCTGATCGTGGCTATGCCCATCTTGGACATGATCTTGAGGAGACCCTTGTCCACCGCCTTGAGGTAGTTCGCCTCGGCGGTGTCCGCATCCATCTTGATCCGCCCCTTGTCGACCATGTCCTGCACGGCGGCGAACGCCAGGTACGGATTCACGGCGTTGGCACCGTAGCCTATCAGGAGAGCGAAGTGCATCACCTCCCTGGGTTCCCCGGACTCGACCACCAGGGCGGTCTGGAGACGCCTCCTGACCGCCACGAGGTGCTGATGGACGGCGGACAGCGCGAGGAGCGAGGGCATGGGGACTCTGTCCCCGGCGACGCCGCGATCGGACAGTATGATGAACGATGCCCCTGCGTCGACGGCGGCATCCGCCTCGGCGCACAGCCTGGAGATCTCCCTCTCCAGGACGCCGGGTGACCCGTCCGCCGGGAACGTCGTGTCAAGGGTGACGGCGTCGAAGCCCCTGTACCTCAGGTTCCTGAGCAGGTCCAGCTCCCTGTTGGTGATTACGGGGCGTCTGGACTTGACGACCCTGCAGAGCTTGGGTGCGGGGTCCAGAATGTTCTGCTGGACGGACCCGATGTATCCGGTGATGGACATGACCAGCTCCTCCCTTATCGGGTCTATGGGAGGGTTTGTGACCTGCGCGAACTGCTGGCGGAAGTAGCTGAAGAGCGACTGCGGCCTGTCGGATAGCACGGCCAGAGGCGCATCGTATCCTGCGGACCCGACTGCCTCCTTCCCGGTGGCGACCATGGGCTCCATGACCTTTGTGAGGTCCTCGGTGGAGTACCCGAACTCCGCCAGGAGCCTGTCGTAACCCTCCACGCTGCGGCCCACCTGCCTTCCGGACGAGAGGGACCCCAGGTCGAGACGGTTCTGCTCCAGCCAGTCGCGGTACGGGTAGGCGGTCGCCAGGGCCTCCTTGATCTCGGCGTCCCTGATGACGCGCCCCTGGACCGTGTCGACCATGAGCATCTTGCCGGGCCTGAGACGGCCGGTCTCGACGACGTTCACCGAGTCCAGCGGGATGACCCCCGCCTCGGAGGCGAGGATCATCATGCCGTCGTCGGTCACGCAGTACCTGGCGGGGCGTAGGCCGTTCCTGTCCAGCATCCCGCCGGCGAGCCTCCCGTCGCAGAAGAGGACCGCGGCCGGACCGTCCCAGGGCTCCATGAGGATGGAGTGGTACTCGTAGTATGCCTTGAGGCTGTCCGGAATCGGGTTCCTGTCGTTCCAGGACTCGGGGATCATGATGGACAGGGCGTTGGGCATCTCCTTCCCGGCCATGACCAGGAACTCGAATACGTTGTCCAGCGTGGCGCTGTCGCTCATGCCCGGCTGCATTATCGGGAAGATCTCCTCGGTGTCCGGGATCGCATCCGTGTGGACCAGGCTCTCGCGGGCCTGCATCCACGACCTGTTGGATCTTATCGTGTTTATCTCGCCGTTGTGGCAGAGCATCCTGAACGGCTGCGCCAGCTTCCATGCAGGCATGGTGTTGGTGCTGAACCTGGAGTGGACCATCGCGACGGCGGACTCGAACAGCGGGTCGCGGAGGTCAGGGTAGTATGCCCTGAGCTGCTCCGGGGTCAGCATCCCCTTGTAGACCATGCACCTGGTGGACAGGCTGCAGATGTAGAAGTCCGCGGATCCGGGCGCCCCGGAGGACGCGATCCTGTTGCCCACGATCTTCCTGACCCTGTAGAGCTTGCGCTCCAGGACCTCGGGGCTGTCGTAGGACGTGACGAACACCTGCACTATGCGGGGCTCGCCCTCCAACGCCATCCTGCCGGGGACGCTGTGGTCCACGGGGACGTCCCTCTCCGCGATCACATACAGGGCGCGGCGGGAGCACTCTTCCCTGAACATGGCCATGAACCCCTCGGCGGCGTCGCCGTCCCTGGGGAGGAAGAACAGGCCGGTGCCGTAGCGCCCGGCCTCGGGCACCGGTATCCCCAGCGACTCGATGAAGCGGTGGGGGATCTGCACCATTATGCCCGCCCCGTCGCCGCTGCGGCCGTCACCGTTCTCGGCGCCCCTGTGGGCCATGTTCTCGAGGAGCTCGAGCCCGTACTCGACGATACGGTGCTCCTTCCTGCCGTCTATGTTCACCGCCATGCCGACGCCGCACGCGTCGTGCTCGTAGCGGGGGTCATAGAGTCCTCTATTGTGAGAGTCTACGGATGGGACATCCAAGCTAACACCGGCCTATCAGCGGATGAACAGGAGCTCGCGGTACTTGGGGAGCGGCCACATGTCGTCGTCGACGATCATCTCGAGGGCGTCGAGATGCTGCCTGATGGACTCCAGGTAGGGCACGATGATGTCGTGGAACTGGACGGCCTTCTCCCTCTCGCATTCCAGGGCGTTGATCCTGTCGCACTCGTCCTCCATGGCGACCGCCTGGGCGCGCGCCTCGCTGGTGTGCATGGCGATGTCCTTGATGATCTGGATCTCCCCGGCGGCGACCTGCTGGAACTCGTCGGCGTCGGTGAAGATCTCCTTCATCTTGGAGACGTTGTCGAGCAGGATGGACTGGTACCTCGTGGACACGGGCAGGATGTGGTTGGCGGTGAGGTCCGCCAGGACCCTGGCCTCGATCTCGATCTTCTTGCTGTAGATCTCCCAGTTGATCTCGGTCCTGGCCTTGAGCTCGACCTCGCTCATGACGCCGACTGCCTTGTAGGTCTCGATGGTCCTGGGGGAGACGAACGCGTCGTAGCACACGGGCGCGGAGGTCTCGCAGTCGAGGCCGCGCTTCTTGGCCTCGGCCTTCCACTCCTCGGAGTAGCCGTTCCCGTCGAAGCAGACGTCCTTACACGCCCTATAGGTCTCCCTGGTCTCATCCATGAGCGCCTGCACGACGGAGGCCCCCTCGGAGACCCTCCTGTCGACGGCCTCCTTGAACTTGGTCAGCTGGTTGGCGACGATGGTGTTCAGGACGGTGATCGCGGAGGAGCAGTTGGCGGAGGACCCGACGGCCCTGAACTCGAACCTGTTCCCGGTGAACGCGAACGGGGACGTCCTGTTCCTGTCGGTGTTGTCGATCAGCAGCTCGGGGATCTGGGGGATCCCCAGGCTGTAGCTGCTCTTGCCGCTGATCCTGACCATGTCGTTGCTGTTCAGGAGCTCCTCGAATGCCGCGGACACCTGGGACCCCAGGAACGAGGAGATGATCGCAGGGGGAGCCTCGTTGGCGCCCAGCCTGTGGGCGTTTGAGGCCGTCATGACGGACGCCTTGAGAAGGGCGTTGTTGTCGTATACTGCCTTCAGGATGTTGGCGGTGAACGTGAGGAACCTGAGGTTCTCCATCTCGGTCTTGCCGGGGGACAGGAGCCCGATGTCGGCGGTGCCGATGGACCAGTTGCAGTGCTTTCCGGACCCGTTGATGCCTGCGAAGGGCTTCTCGTGGAGCAGGACCTTGAACCCGTGCTTCTCGGCGACCGTCTTCATGACGGCCATGAGCTCCAGGTTGTGGTCGATGGCGAGGTTCGCCTGCTCGTAGACCGGCGCGATTTCGAACTGGTTGGGCGCGACCTCGTTGTGCCTGGTCTTGATCGGGATGCCGAGCTTGTAGCACTCGAACTCCAGGTCCTTCATGAACTCCAGGACCCTGCTGGGGATGCATCCGAAGTAGTGGTCCTCGAGCTGCTGGTTCCTGGCGGAGTTGTGTCCCACGAGGGTCCTCTCCGCCATGATGATGTCGGGGCGCATCGCGTACAGCGAGGCGTCGACCAGGAAGTACTCCTGCTCCCACCCGAGGTAGGAGTAGACGAACTCGTCCTCGATTCCGAAGTACTTGAGGACCTCGGCCGTGGCCTTGGCGATTGCCGCCTCCGACTTCAGGAGGGGTGCCTTGTAGTCCAGTGCCTCTCCGGTGTATGAGATGAAGACTGTGGGGATGCACAGCGTGTCCCCCATGACGAACGCGGGCGAGGAGGGGTCCCAGGCGGTGTATCCCCTGGCCTCGAACGTGTTCCTGAGCCCTCCGCTGGGGAAGGATGACGCATCCGGCTCCTGCTGGCAGAGGAGCTTCCCTGTGAACTCCTCGAGGCTCTCGCCCTTGCCGTAGGGCTCCGCGAAGGAGTCGTGCTTCTCGGCCGTGCCTCCGGTCAGGGGCTGGAACCAGTGGGTGTAGTGCGTCGCGCCCATGTCCATGGCCCAGCGCTTCATACCCGCGGCGACCTGCTCTGCGACGTCCCTGTTGAGTGTGACGCCCTGCTCGATCGACTCGTACACCTTCTGCCTGGTGTCGGAGGAGAGGTACTTCCTCATGTTCTTCCTGTTGAAAACGTAGCAGCCGAAGTAGTCGGAGGTAGCCGGCGCCGGAGGTACCGCCTTGACAGGTGGCCTTACGAACGCCTCTTCCACAGCGTCGAACCTTGTGTAGGACATAGGACGGCATTCATCATCCAATCTTAATAAACCTTTCTGATAGGCCGAGATAAAAATTCATTCAATTGAGGATAAATTAGACAAATGTCTATTGAAATTTGCAATAATCCGAACGGTTCTGTACATTTGCTCACATTTTGGGAGCATATGTGCGCATGCGTCGGCGGAGCGTCCGGGAACGCATCCAACCAGCCCCCGCATTATTCATGTTGTCATAAATCGCGCGTATCGCGCGCGATTGTATGCGACCGATGCCAGTGTTCTTAACCGTGGTCGCCCATACGTACATCAGGGAAGGGACATGGTTTTCAAGCTCTTCAAAAGCGGAGACGAGCTCTACGACGAAGGCAAGGAGCTCATCAAGAGAGGCGAATACGGCAAGGCCCGCGACTACCTCCAGAAGTCGATAGACAAGGAGGGAGGCACCGACGACGCCGCTGCCGTGAAGGTCGCCCTCATAGACCTCAGGGAGAGGCTCACGAACGTGAACGCTTACCAGAACCTGCTCGCCACGCTGGAGAAGCTGAGCATGGACAGGTTCGAGTTCGGGCTGATGGAGATCAGCCGCGACGAGCTCATCACCGAGTGCAGCCTCACGATAAGGAAGATACAGCTGCTCTCCAGCGGAGGCGAGGGGCAGCAGCTGATGGACAAGGCACAGCGGCTCCAGGAGCTGGCGCAGGACTTCCAGAGCCAGATCGGGGACAGGAACCTGATCCTCCTGGAGCTCTTCAAGAACGACACCTCCGTGACCGGGATGACCGAGTTCTTCAACCTCATGGCGGTGTCCTACGAGTGCATGTCGGACGCCGTCGTCTGGGAGAACCCCGCGCAGGCCGCCGAATACGAGCAGGTCGCCATGGGGTACCGCCAGCAGAACGGCCAGAGCGGGGACAGCAACATGGCCAAGGTCCGCGCGTACTCCAGCACGTGCACGTGCTGGCTCTGCGGCAGGATCGCGACCGGGGAGGGGATACACTTCTACTCCGCGCCCGCGGACGTCTCGCCCGCGCTGGACGACAAGGACAAGCCGACGGCCAGGTCGAGGCCCGAGGACTACGAGCACATCTACATCTGCCGCGCCTGCTACTCCGCGGTGTCCAACCGCTCCGACGAGATCTCCAGGGAGTACTACAACCAGGCGGTCCAGGAGATGCGCGCGATGGAGGCGAGGCTCCAGGCGCAGATAGCCGCGCTCCAGAGCCAGATCGCGTTCGCAAGGATGGGCAGATGACATGGACGAGATGATAGAGCTTCGCTGCAAGTACTGCGGGGCCCCCCTGGACAGGGGGAGCGTGGAGTCGGAAGCCCAGTACGTCACGTGCCCGTACTGCGGGACCACCCAGCAGAGGGTGGACGCCAAGGCGTACATGGACCAGATGATGGCCCAGATCAAATCCTGGATCGGCAAGGCCATACCCGGTGGGTTCTCGCTGTCCCAGACGGACAACGTGGACCCCATAGCCAGACACAACATTTTCGTGAACAACGTCAAGCCCATGCTGGACGTCGAGCTCACGGAGTACAGGCTGGCCCTGAACTCCGTCATCGCGTCGCCGCTCATCGTCCTGCCGTTTACCAAGGGGGAGCCTGCCAGGTCCAACCACACATCGGCCCAGGCGTTCGAGTTCAACGCGAAGCTGAAGAGCATCGAGCCCCTGGCGGTCGACCAGGACAGCAGGACCGCGATAACGGACGGGGAGAACATGTCCTCGGCCTACGCGATGATCGTGAACAACTCGAAGCTGCTCACCGACACAACCCCCGGAAGATTCGCGATGATGTCCAACAACTTTAAGGACTCAGCCGAATCGGTTAGGAGATGCAAAGGATACGAGCCCCTGGCGTCCAGGCTTGAGGCCCTGTCCGAGGTCTGCTCCGCATCGGACATGGTGCTGAACGGGGATGCCCTCGGATGCTCGATGAAGGCGGAATCCGCGATAGGCAAGCTGGAGGCTGCCAAGAAGGAGATACTCGCCAACCCGAGGATGGCCGTGATGATCAGAGCCGTGGACATAGAGCTCGACCAGTGCAGGACGCTGAAGAACGTGGCCGACATGGTGAACAACGGTACGACGAAGGACCCGCTCAAGGTCCTGGAGCTCGTCAACGGCATCACCAGCATCGACTATCCGTCCGTGCGCGGATGGGACCAGCTGCTGGCCAGGCAGGACAGGGACAGGGAGCTCTACAGCAACGTGGAGGTCATCGTCTCCGCGAAGAACGGAGGGTCCCTTCCGATATGCTCCGGAGCTGGGGACGTCCTGTTCCCGTTCTGGGACGTAGACCTGAAGTACAGCTTCACCACGGGCGCGCTGTTCTCCAAGAGGACGGTCGAGGTGACCGAGGACCTCCTGGTCCCAGCGACGTTCACCGTTTTCGCGGAGGCGCTCACGAACCCGCGCTCCGGGCTGACCGACATCTTCTCGATGGCCCCAGAGAGCTCGATATTCGACAGGATCAAAGGGGAGGAGGACAGCATCAGCGGCGGCGCCGGGATCGGAAGGCTCGCGGACTCGGCTGCGGACAACAGCCCGGGGTCGAGAGAGGTCGTGGTGCCTCTGAGCACCAGGACCGAGGCCGCCCGCCTGGTCGAGAGCTATCTCGGGCAGTGCTCCAAAACCCATTCCAAGCTGAGGCTCAGCAAACCGAGCGTCAAGAGGCTCGTGTACATCCCCTGCGCCAGGGGCGCGGACGGGGTGTCGCTGCCCAAGGAGTTCGATGGGCTGACCCCGGCGATAATCAGGCAGACCAGATTGGAGAACACACTCAGGATATGAGGAGATGAACAACATGGGCGAGGAATCCAAGGGGATGAACCCCAGGACATGGACCGCCATCTCGGTGGGTGTGCTGCTCATCGCCATCGCGATCGGCATCATACTGTACGTGGTGACGGAGGACATCCTGAACACCTTCGCGACGATCCTGCTGGTGTACGGACTGTACATGGCGGTGATGAGCTTCGCGAAGAAGGGCGGGGAGAGCAACTTCGGCCCCTCCGAATCCGACGCGGCGCTCGCCGCGGGCGCGGTCATAGCCGGCATAGGAGCGGCGTGCTTCGCATACTCATTCAGCGACAGCGTGTACATCACCGTCGCGGTGCTCATCATAGTGCTGGCGGTCGTCGGCATAGTCATGGCAGTGAAGAACAGGAACGTGTGAGAGATATGACACTGGATCAGACAGTCAAAGGAGAGATGAAGAGCGAGATGTCCCTCACCGAGAGGATCGCCATGTACATCCCCATATACAGGGGATACAAGGAGAAGAACCTCCGCAGGGAGGAGGACAGGGCGGTCAGGGGCGAGCTGTCCCGCGCCCTCCAGGGCACCAAGGCGGAACTGGCCACCATCCAGAGGGAGCTGGTCTCCCAGCCCGACCTCATGATGGACCTCGAGAGGATCAGGACCAAGGTCGACAGGTACGACATCAGCGTCAAGAAGGCGGTCAACGGATACTCCGGGTTCCACACCGCCGTGAAGATCCTGGAGGACGACCTCGACGCGCTCGTCGCATGGGACGCCAAGCTCATCGAGGACATCCAGCTCCTCAGGCAGGGGACGGCGGACCTGCTCGACAGCGTGGACCGCGGGATGGAGGTCAAGGCCGAGATCCGCAACCTCGAGAGGGGTGTGGACTCCATGATGGAGGACTACAACCAGAGGGAGACGGTCATGAAGGGATTCGGCGGAGAGCCGGAAGGAGAGTGATCGAATGGCATCTAAAACCAATGTGGTCACCTGGGACAGCCAGGGACCGGACGACATCATATACGCATGCGAGCACGACGACCTCAGGACGCTCACCTCGGTGACGGTGCCCGAGCACGCCGTGGCGATCTTCGTCAGGGACGGACAGCTCACCGGCGTCCTGGAACCCGGAAGGCACCTCATCACCAGCAGCAACATCCCGTGGCTCACCAAGCTGTACAACCTGGCTCTGGGATACAAGGAGACGCCGTTCAAGGTGCAGATCATCTTCGTGTCCCAGAAGATGTTCAACGGGAAGTGGGGCATCCGCGGAATGATCAAGGCCGCCCCGGGATACGAGGTCCCGATCACCCTGATGGCCAACGGCGACTACCAGTTCAGGATCAACGACATTCCTGTGTTCTACACACAGGTGCTCGGAGGGCTCCAGAACTACACCACTGGCGACCTGAACGCCTTCATGAGGGGATTCATCAACGAGCAGGTCACACAGCAGCTGACCCAGCAGTTCTACATGGACGTCCTGAACAACCTGGAGAAGGCCTCGACTACCACGAAGGTCATGGTGGAGCAGTACTTCCAGCAGAGGGGCATCGAGCTCCTCTCGCTGAAGATCGCCGAGGTCAGGACCACCGAGGAGGACCAGCAGAAGGTCTTCGAGTTCCTCCAGTTCAACAGCGCCAACGGAGAGGCGTTCAGGAGGTACGAGATCATGGAGAGCATGGCCAACGCCATCGGCACGTCCGAGGGCGGGGCGGCGATGGGAACGGGCATGCTCCTGTTCCCGCAGATGTACCAGCAGCTCCAGCAGCAGCCCGTCCAGGGCGTGCAGGGGCAGCCGGCGCAGCAGTCGCCCACCACGATGTGCCCGTACTGCGGCAGCCCGAACCCCTATCCCTACAAGTTCTGCAACAACTGCGGCAAACCCTCGCCCCAGATGCAGATGCAGCAGGGTGCGGCCCCCCAGGCACAGCCCCAGCAGGCGGCTCCGCAGCAGGGTGCGGCCCAGGCCGCACCGGCCGAGGCGCCGAGATTCAACAACTGCCCGTACTGCGGCCAGAACATATCGGGCCTTCCCAAGACCCCCAAGTTCTGCCCTTACTGCTCCGAGCAGCTCTACTGAACCACCTTACCCGGCCTCCGGGCCGGGAACCCTTCTCAGAAAGGATCCGATGCAAACGGATGGGCGGAAGGCTGGACCGGGCCGTGGCCCATCATCCTTCGAGTATCTCCCTGGCCCTGGCGTACTTCCTGCGCCAATGCTCCCTCTTCTTCTCCGAGACGTCAGCGAGGGCGTTGCGGGACTCGTTCGCGTTGTGCTCCACATCCGCCATCTTCACCGCCCTCGCGATGGGGTTGCCCTTCAGGGCGGTGACGTACTCCTCGTAGTCGACATCCTTGTCGTGGGTCATCAGGCGTACGGCCTCGATGACCTCCTCGGGGAACTCCCCCTCCAGATCCTCCAGGGTCAAATCTGTGTCCTCCACCACGTCGTGCAATAGCGCCACGCATGTGGAGTACTCGTCGGTCATGCTCTCGGCCACCGTGAAGGGATGGAATATGTACGGCATGCCGCAGACGTCGTACTGCCCGTGATGTGCGTCGTACGCGATGCGAGCCGCCTTGACTGTGAGCGGTGTATAGATCATGTATATCCACGGATTCCTATCGGTGACGACGGTTATGAATTGTGCTGACCGCTTTCCGATGAGACGATCGTCGTAACACTTGAGTCTTATCAAAAATTAAAATAATTTTTTCAAAAATCATTTTAGAAAAATTATTTTTAAAAAAGATTAATTAAAATAATCATGTGTTGTTTGACAAACCATGGTGTTTGTCGGGAGAAGGTACGAGCTTGAACGTCTGGAAGACCTGAGGAAGAGGGAAGGCGTGAAGACCTGCCTGATCTACGGAAAAAGACGCGTCGGAAAATCCGAACTCATCAGCCAATTCTGTAAAGACAAACGCAGTATATGCTTCGAATACACAACAGGATCGCTGTCCAGTCAGCTGAAGTTCATGGCAGATGTGTTCAGTGAGACGACTGGTAGGCAAAGGGACGATTATGACATGCTGTACCGGAGCCTCAAGGACATAGCAGACTATTGCAGGGAGTCTGAAACCGTTGTCGTGTTTGACGAGTTTCAATATCTTGTCGGTGATGATGAAAAAGGGGAGATATCGTCTGAATTTCAAAGATTCGTGGACACTCTCCTGAAAGGCACGGACACGATGGTGATAATCTGCGGCTCGTACGCATCCACGATGATCGAACTTACCTCGGATCCCCACCGTCCTTTGTACGGAAGGTTCCCGAACAGCATAGAACTTGAACCGCTGTCCCTGAAAGAATGCTCGGAACTCCATCCCAACCTGTGCGATTTGGATGTCCTCAGACTGTATCTTACGATAGGTGGATTCCCGGGATTCCATGTAGAAGCTATCGGGGACACATACGAGGAGTGCATCTGGAATGCCTTCCTCAGGAAACAGGCCCCTCTACAAAAAGACGTCCAACTGCTAATAGGGTGCGGAATGTCCAATGTGGAAGAGTATCGCTCCATTCTGCGTGTCATATCCGAGGGATCTGTTACTAACAAGACAATCGCCGAGAAGACGAACATGGAGAGGATGACGTGCAGGAATCAATTACAGAGATTGCTGGATTCCGACATCCTGGGGATTCACCATCCGATGTACGGTGCTCCGAAACATCCCCGTTATTACATAAAAGAAGATGCAGTGGCATTCTACTACGGAATTTACGAATCCAACAGGATGAAGATAGACAGTAAAATGCCTGCGGAGACCCTTAATAAACTGGCGCCAAGCATATCGACATACCTAGGACTGAGGTTTGAATTCGCATGCATGAACTATCTCAGGAACAACTACTACTGCACTGAGATCGGTCGCTGGTGGGGGGCTTCGAAAACCAAAGGGAACGATGGGAAGCCGATCGTTGTGGACATCGATGTCACAGCCAAGGTGGAGAGCGGGAGCGCCACATACTACATTTTCGGAGAATGTAAGATGCGTAACCGCCTGACAGGATTCCACGAACTCAACGAACTCATAGAGAGAACGGAACTGACGAAGACCGAAGTGAATCCCACATACATGCTGTTCTCGACGTCTGGATTTGACGATGATCTGTTGGACTATGCAAGTATCAGCGACAATGTGAAACTGGTCAACTTGGACCAGATCATGGGGAATGCCCCAGCAGAGCCTCTGTGATACTTCATCTCCGAAAGACCGTGCAAAACCCTCTTTTACGAACACCCCATTCACCGCTCCATGGCCGGCAAGAGACGTCTCAGAATGAGGGGTGTCAAACATTCGTCCAAGAGGCTGGAGGACGACCTCCTAGACCGCGCGAGGACCCTCGCGGACAACCCTGGGCTGCTCAGGCCCCAGTGCGCTGGGAACTGCAGGAAATGCGTTTTCGACAAGACGTTCAAGAACATCGATTCCCTCCAGAAGATCCGCAACAACAAGGACGCCCTGGTGAAGGAGGCGTCGAGGCTCGGAGGGGACGACATCGTCAGGGCCTACGCCGGAACCATATCCCTGGCGGCCGAGGGGGCCATCCCGATGCTGGCGAGCGGGATGCTCGGTGGGGAGAAGGTCTCGTACGCCGTGCGCGGAACCGTCTCGCCGACATACCTGATCGGATGCCAGTACTACGACGACCCCCGCAAGAGGCTCCTCCTCTACAACGGCGTCGTGAAGAAGAACAAGCTCCATCTCTACTCCTTCGGAGACGACCTCGTGTGCTCGGACTCCCCCAACATGCCGGAGGACTACCTGTACGACACCTTCTGGGAGACGCCCTACGAGTTCCCGGAGGACGGGCTCCAGTGCGGCCACGAGACATCCGCCGTGCTCGAGATCCGCATCAAGTCCCTCGGCGAGACGATCAGGATCTGCGACGGATGCGCCAGGGACGTGTCCACCCTCATGTACATCGTCTCCAGGCTGGCAGCCATCGACCCCCTGGATGACATCGAGGTCAGTGTCAGGCACAAGTACCACGCCGCCGGGGAGAGCGACGTCGAGCCCATCACCGGGGACAGGCTGAAGGACTACATGGTCGGGAAGGTCACCGACTCGGCGCTCATATCCTCCGTGAAGAGGGCCAGGATGGGCAGCCTGAAGGACGGGGCGACCGCGACCTACATCATAGGCACGAAGAACTACGGCTCCTCGCTGGACGACTTCATAGCAGACCTCGCCGGCGAGGAGAGGGAGAAGGCCTCCCTCAAGAAGTTCCTGTCCGAGAACAACAGGGCAGTGATCCTGAAGACCAACAAGGTCTCCGAGGCGTACGGAGCCCTGTGGGACCTGGACTGGAAGGAGCTCATCGCCGCCCACACCGACATGAAGACCGCGGACGCCATGGGCAACGTCTCCAAGGGCCAGCCGCTGACCGTCCTGGCGAACGCGTACAGCATCTACGTCTCCGCGGACGTCGTCGCATCCCTCCCGGAATTCAAGAAACCCGGTCAGATAACCACCGTGGCTGACAAACTGGCGAAGGCCGCCAAGGTCGGCGGAGGCAACATGGTGGTGGAGACCGTCGGCAAGACCGCACTGAAGGACAGCAAGTCCCGCGTGGTCGCCGCCGCGTTCGCGATCGCCACCGGCATGGAGATCCCCGTGAAGCTCTCTGCCGATGAGCTTGATTTCGCCCAGTACCTCGTGCCGTTCGCCAAGGGCGTGATAGACGCCCAGGGCGAGAAGTACAGGGACGCGATGAACACACTCCTCACCGCCAGCAGCGCCGGTGAGAAGGTCTGAACCTCATTCCGGGCCATCAGGCTCGGTTATCCTCACATCCGCGACGTAGTGGGACACGGCGGGGGCGAAGGACTTCACCTCGCGGATGCCGAGTATCTCGTACCCGTCCCCGCAGTGCTCGGAGAAGATCTCCTGGATCCTCTGACGGTACTCGCTCACGTAGAAGGTGTCGTGGTAGTGGATCACGCCACCCGGTTTTATCATCCTGAGGGCCGCATCCAGGAAATCGGATGTCGTCTGGACGTAGCCCATGAGGATCCTGTCGGCGAACCGTGTTCCCAGGAGGTCCCTGTTGTCCGCGAGGATCGGCACCACCACATCCGACACGCCGTTGTCACGCACGTTGCGGACCAGGAAACCGTACGAGTCCGGATTCTTCTCGCATGCGAAGACCCTCCTGGCACCGGAGTACTTCGCTAGCGGGAGGGTGAAGTACCCTATCCCGGCGAACATGTCGACGACAGTCTCCCCGGTGCAGTCCAGGCGTCTCATACGCATGCGCTCGTCCGTGTTGCCGGAGGCGTACATCACCTTGGTGACGTCGAAGAAGTACCGTATCCCGTTCTCCAGACGTACAGACTCCGTGTCCGTCCCGTAGAGGATCTCCATGCTGGGCCTGCGGAACTCGCCTGAGACTCCGCGCACATCGGCGCAGACCGTCTTCGCCCCGAGGATGCGGGCATACGTCTCGCCGATGAGCCTCCCGTAGGGCATGCAGCGGGGATCCATCTTGACTATCACGATGTCCCCGACGAACTCCCAGTGGTCCGGCAGGATGTCCAGGATGTCCGGGTGGTCCGACAGGGCCTCGCGTATCCTCTCCTGCGGACTGCGGCGGTCGAGCGTGTGGGCCTCGCCCTCCACGGTCTCGTAGCCTTCGCCGACGAGCGTTTCGATGTGCTCTGGAAGGATGGGCACATAGCGGTACTCATCATCCTTGGAGATCTTGGCATGCAGATCCACCACGCCGCGGTCCATCAGCTCCCTTATCCTCGGACCCGCATCCTCTGTCGGGATCCTGACGAATGTGACCGTCCTCATACTATGCACCTCATGATCAGCGGGATCGCGGACAGCATCGCCGCCGGATGGCGGACCAGCCCTCTGACGACCCTCGACGGATGATCGATGTCTATGCCGTCCAGGATGGAGCGCACGTCATCCCTGGAGGCGTACCTTCCGGCCGCATTCAGGTCCTCGTCCGACATGCGGGTGAACATGCGCCTGAGCCTGCGTCCCGCCCTCAGTTCGGAACCGAATGCCTTATCGCAATCGTTTTCATACTTCTCCAAGGCATCCTTTGTGAAATCGCCATCGCGTACACTTGTGAGAAGCGTTTCGGCAAGTATGCCCGCGGCAGTCAGTCCCGGATACAATCCGCCACCGGAGACGGGCTTGACCTGGCAGGCCGCATCCCCTACAAGGGCCGTGCGATCCGCGACCGTGTTTCCCCCGTTCCCCAGAGGGATCTTGCCGCTGTGCATGCCAATGATCCTTTCCTCCACGCCGATATCGGACAGGAGCCTCTTCAGATATGGGGCCGGAGGGCCGGCTGACCAGGATATGCACAGGCCGATGCGTGTGAAATCCCCGCAGGGGATCTCCCATGTGAAGAACCCTGGGGCATATCTGCTCCCAAGACGGACCCTGAACATATCCTGATGCTCCATGCGCACTGCCACGTCCGCCTGAATCCCGCGGAGATACTCCTCGGGACCGCTCCCCGGAACCGACCTTGCGACCTTCGAGGAATGCCCGTCGGCTCCGACAATCGATGATGATTCGACATCTCCTGTTGATGTGACTATCGAGACCCTGCCGGATGTCGAGTGGGAGATGTACCTGGTACCGTACGAGAACTCCGCGCCTGCGGACAGGGCGGCATCGGCCATCCTCGAATCGAGACCGGCGCGGTCGACGGCCCTGGCGATCGGCTTCTCTGAACTGACGCGGACCGTGCTCCCGTCGGGGAACACGACCTCCGCGCCCAGAATGGTGGAAAGGATGTCCGGCGTGACGCCGGATAGTTTGATGACGTCATCGGTGATGAGCCCCGCGCACTGCATGGGGATGCCCGAGCACCGATGCTCCTCGAGCACGAGCACATCCGCGCCACGTGCGAGGAGGGCCGCCGTGCGGCTTCCGGCAGGACCGCCGCCGACGACCACTACGTCGTGCATCTGCTCAGCTCTTCTTGGACTTCTCGTAGTCCGCGATGAACTTCTGGATGCCCTCGTCCGTCTTGGGGTGCTTCACCATCAGCTTGAGGGTGTCGTAGGGGATGGTGGCGATGTCCGCACCGCAGAGGGCGGCGTCGAGGACATGTGCGGGCCCGCGGATGGACGCGGCGATGATCTCCGTCTCGATCCCGTAGTTGTCGAAGATCGTCCTGATCTGGGAAACGAGGTCGATACCGTGCTCCCCGATGTCGTCCAGGCGTCCGATGAACGGCGAGACGAACGCGGCTCCGGCCTTGGCGGCGAGAAGCGCCTGGAGCGGGGAGAAGATCAGCGTGACGTTGACCCTGATCCCCTCGGAGGACAGGATCTTGGTGGCCTTCAGCGTCTCGATGCACATGGGCAGTTTGACGTTGATGTTGGGGTGGATGGATGCGAGCTCGCGGCCCTCCTTGACCATCTCGTCGCAGGTCATGGACATGGCCTCGGCGGAGATGGGTCCGTCGACGACCTCGGCGATCTCCCTGACGCGGGTCCTGACGTCGACGCCCTCCTTGGCGATGAGACTGGGGTTGGTCGTGACTCCGTCCAGGATTCCCCAGCTGTTGATCTCCTTGATCATGTCAAGGTTCGCAGTGTCAATGAATACCTTCATGTCATCTCCTCCTCGAAATGGATTTCCTGGCCGCCTCGGCGATGTGCGCGGCCGTGAGCCCGTACTTCTGCATGAGCTCGTCGGGTTTGCCGGACTCGCCGAACGTGTCGCGGGTGCCGACCCTCTCCAGCGGCGCCATGACGCTCTCGGAGAGAGCCTCCGCCACCGCGGAACCGAGACCGCCGATGATGCTGTGCTCCTCGGCGGTGACGCAACAGCCCGTCTTGGAGACCGACGCGATGAGCGTCTCGGTGTCCAGGGGCTTGATCGTGGACATGTTTATGACCTCGGCCTCGACGCCCTCCTTCGAGAGCTCCTCGGCCGCATCCAGACAGAACGAGACCATCTGGCCGCATCCGACCAGTGTCACATCCCCGCCCTCCCTCATGACGGTGGCCTTGCCGATGGTGAACTCCGCATCGGGGGACGTAATCGTCGGGAACTCCGCACGGCCCATCCTCATGTACACGGGGCCGTCGTAGTCGGCGATCGCCTTGGTGGCTGCATACGCCTCGTATGCGTCTGCGGGCGAGATAACGGTCATGTTCGGCAGGGCGCGCATGACGGCCATGTCCTCCAGGGCCTGATGGGATGCCCCGTCCTCTCCGACGCTGATCCCGCAGTGGGTGGCGACGATCTTCACGTTGAGCCTCGGATAGGCGACTGCGAGCCTGATCTGCTCCCAGCACCTGCCGGTGGCGAACACTCCGAATGTGGATGCGAATGCGATCTTCCCGGATGCCGCCAGGCCCGCCGCGATCCCGATCATGTTCTGCTCGGCTATGCCGACCTCCACGAACCTCTCGGGGCAGACCTTCTTGAAATCCGAGGTCTTCGTCGAACCGGCGAGGTCCGCGTCGAGGACGACGACCCTCGGGTTCTCGGCCGCCAGCTCCGCCAGGGCCTTGCCGTAGTAGTTGCGCTGCGCGAGTTTCTCGCTCATTGGGACACCCCCTTGAGCTCGGACATGGCCTTCTCGAACTCCTCGTGGTTGCAGGCCTTGCCGTGGAACCCGACGTTGTTCTCCATGAATGAGACCCCCTTGCCCTTGATGGTGTTCATGATGATCACAGTGGGCCTCCTCTTGGATGCCGCCGCCTTGTCCAGCGCCTCCTCGATCTGCCTGATGTTGTGACCGTTGATGATTATGACGTTCCAGCCGAAGGCCTTCCACTTCTCGGGGAGGGGCTCGAGGCTGACGGCCTCCTCCGTTCCGCCCGTGATCTGGAGCCTGTTCCTGTCCACGATGGCGATGAGATTGCTGAGCCCGTTGTGGCTGGCGAACATCGCGGCCTCCCAGTTCTGGCCGCTCTGGAGCTCCCCGTCTCCGAGGAGGCAGTAGGTCTTGTAGTCCTTGCCGTCCATCTTCCCTGCGAGGGCGATGCCGCATGACATGCTGAGCCCCTGTCCTAGGGACCCTGTGGACATCTCCACCCCGGGGACCTTCCCGCGGACGGGATGCCCCTGGAGCTTGGAGCCCATCTTCCTCAGTGTGACGAGGTCCTCCACCGGGAAATAGCCGGACTCGGCCAGGGCGGCGTACAGGACGGGGGCCACATGGCCCTTTGAGAGGACGAACCTGTCCCTGTCCTCCCACTGGGGGTTGGCAGGGTCGTGGTTGAGGTTGCGGAAGTACAGGACCGCCATCAGGTCTGCGGCTGACAGGGATCCTCCGGGATGCCCGGAACCCGCGGCGGTAGTCATCTCCACCACGTGGATCCTCAGCCTGTTGGCGATCTCCTCGAGCTCGGCAACGCTGATGTCCTTCATGTCACTCGCTCTCGATCCTTGGTGCCAGGAGGTAGTTCACCCTGGCGTTTCCGTCGGCCAGTGAGAACACGAGCTTGACGGGGTAGTCGTTGTCGAGCTCTACCCTTACCGTCGTTCCGGCGGGGATCGCCTTGATGATGTTGGAGAAGTAGTCCAGCGGGAACATGCTGCTGACGTCGGAGTCCGCTTCGACCTTGACCGAGTCTCCGTCCAGGTGGAGGTTGACGGAATCCGTGTCACCTTCGCAGGACATGTCGAAGTATCCCGGGCCCGCCTTGAGCGTGATGTGGTCCGAGATCTTGTCCGCCGCGCGGATTCCCTTCTGGAGCTCATCAACCGGCAGGCTGATCTTGTCGATGAGGGAGAGCTGGGGGACCTTGGGGTCGCTCATGGTGGTCGTGTCGACCAGGTTCATGCGCCTGGTGATGTTGCCTACCTTGAACACGAGCCTTCCGTGCGTGTCGTCCTGCTCCATGCCGATGACGTCGCCGGAGGCGGCGAGCTTCAGGACGTCCTTGACCTTGTCCAGGTCCAGTCCGATCTCGCAGTCCTCGGCCTCGTACTTCTCGAACGCGCACTTCTCGACCTCCATCTCTATCATGGCGACGTGCGCGGCGTCGACGGCCTTGAGGGTCATGCCCTCCGATGTGATTGTGAATTTGACCTCGTCAATGAGCGTGGAGATGATGTTCACGAGACCTTTGAGGGTGTCGGACTTGAGCTCCGCGCTGAACATCAGTACTCCCTCCAGGAGTGGTTGCACTTGCAGCAACGGTAGATCCTGGTCTCAGGCTCATCCGCGGCGCGGGTCTGCCTGATGACGAAGAACGCCTCCGTGTGCCCGCACTCCGGGCAGAGAATACGTGTCTTGGGGAGTGTCGCGACCTCCTCGTCGATGACTTTCATCATCCTGTCCCTAGAATCCGTTACGATGACCTCCGCCTTGCCTTCGATGTCCTTGGTGGCACCGCATGAGTTGCAGACGTACTTCCCCTCCTTCGGGAACATCATCGATCCGCATGATGGACAAAACATTCTATCAGCCTCTGCCTGGGGGATTGTATGTCCCTATAAAGAAGTAGCGTACGCCCGTGTGCGTGCGTCGCTGGGGTGTAAAATAAAGGGGCGGGGGAGATGCCCCCGCGTTGGAGCGTCACTTCTTGGACTTCTTCTTCGCCGCGGCCTTGGCGCTGCGCATGTTCGCCTTGACCGCCGCCGCGATCTCGTCGCCCTGCGCCTTTCCGTCGGTGACAGTGGATGCGTCGTACCTCAGGATGGTCCATCCCATCTCCCTGAGGGCGGCGTCGTGGGTGGTGTCCGGTTCGTCCGAATCGACGTACACCGCGACCTTGCCCTTGACGAAGGCCACCGGGATGTTGAACTCGCCGTATCCGCGCCTGCACCTGAGGCCCTTGTTCCAAGCGGCCCTGCGGACGACCGCCTCGGGGGAGTAGTCGGTGTAGATGTCCTCTCCCAGGACCTCGTCCTCGGACTCGGCCGGAACCGCTGGCTCGTCGACCTTGATCTCTGCCGCGGGCTCCTCGGGCACCGGCTCTGCGGGTGCCTCCTCGATGATGGCCTCAGGCTCCGTCTCGGACGCCTCTGGTGCTTCCGGCTCTGCCGCGGGCTCCTCCGGCTGCGGCTCGGGCTCGACTGCAGCGTATTCGGGCTCTACGGCCTCAGACACGGGTTCCGCGGGCTCCACCTCGGTGACGATCTCAGGTTCCTTGACCGGCTCCTCGGCTTCCACCTCGGCTTCCACCTCGGCCTGGACCTCGGGTTCGATGGATTCTACGGGTTCCTCTACGGGTTCGTATGGGGACTCGTCTGCTATGGCAGGCTCCTCGTCCACGACCTCCTCGGATTCTGCGATGACCTCAGCGATCGGCTCCTCGTCGACCTGAACTTCGACTGCCTCCTGGGCATCGGGTTCCGATCCCTCATGACCGTCATCGACCGGCTCCTCGACGATGGCCTCTGGCTCCACCTCGGGTTCGATTGGTTCATCAGGTTCGGCGACAGGCTCCTCGTCCACGATCGCGACAACCTCCTCTGCCACAGCCGACTCCATCGCCGTGGGTTCTGGCTCCTCGACGGGTTCCTCTGAAACCACGACCTCGTCCACAATCGCCGGCTCCGGCTCCACAACCGGTTCGACCGGTTCAGCAGGGATCTCGTCCACGGTCGTCACGGGAGCGGGTGCCTCCCTCTCGACGACTGCCGTGTGCTCCTCGGCCTTGGGGGCCTCGCGCTTGACCCTGTTGGCGTTCTCGGAGGACATGAGCTTCTTCATGAAGTCGTCCATCGACTTTGCAGGGGGTTTCTGCGCCGCCTTGGACTCCTCCTTCGGAGCCTCCTTGGGTGCCTCGACCTTGGGCTCCGTCTTGGGCTCCTCTTTAGGTGCCTCCTTGGACTCATCCTTCGGGGCCTCCGCGGGCCTCTGGGGCTGGACGTTCCTCTTGGGGAGCTCGACGGTCCTGGGTGCGGGCCTGGGCCTCGGCTTCTCCTCGACGGTTTCCTCGACGTTCTTGGGCTCCTCCTTCGGGGCCTCCTTGGGTGCCTCGACCTTGGGCTCCGTCTTGGGCTCCTCTTTGGGTGCCTCCTTGGACTCATCCTTCGGGGCCTCCTTGGGGACGGCGTCCTTCTTCTCGGGCTTCTTCGCCTTCTTGGTGGCCTTCTTGTTCTTGGCCTGGGGCCTCTCTCCCCTCTGCGTCTGGAGATCCTCCTTGACCTCCCTGGTCCTGATCGATGATTCGACCTTGACGAACCCGAAGACGTACGCGGACAGAGCGAGCCAGACACCGAAGACGATGAGCGCTATTGCATGGTACGTGACCTGGGTGGACCCGACGAAGTACATGATGCCCATGGCGATCTCGACGGCCGCGAGGACGGCCGCGACGTACATCGCCCCGTAAACGCGTGAGACCCAGAGGGCGAGCATGTCGGCGATGATCGTCACTGCCGCGACGATGGACGCGACTGCCAGGAGCGTCCCGGTGCTGCCTCCTGCGAACGGCACCGCCAGGAACAGTATTCCCGTGAGCGCTGCCAGTCCGCCGCTAAGCGTCCTGACGAAGCTGGAACGGTCCATCACCAGCGCGGCTCCGAAGACGACTGTGAGTAGGCCGGATACGATCAGAATGTACAGCGCGGTGCCGTTGTCATCGGCGGCTATGTCGCCTCCGTTCGCGAGAAGCATCACGGCGGACACCACGAAGAGCAGGGCTGACACTATGGCCACGCCACTGAAGATTTTCTTGTCGAGTGCTCCCATGGCTAGTGTAACGGTCGAAACAGGATTTAACACTTATCGAATCGGGACCCCTGCAAACGCATCGTCTGGCTATGTGAGACTTAGGAAGGGCTAACGACGTCGACCAGTACACATGTCCCGCGGGACCCTGGCCGGGGGCGCCCCGGATGCATCTGGCTATGTGGGGCGACACTTCCATAACGCATGTGGAATCACCCCCAAAGTAGATATATGGAGTGCCGCTACCCTTATTATCCTTATAATACGGGACGCGCGGTCCTGTATCATCATCACAGTCAAGGGGGGTTCGCCCCCTTTCACAAAGCCCTCCACGGAGGCATTACGAAAAGGAGTTGAGACGAATGAAAATGAAATTCAAATTCCTGGGCGGCGCGGACATGGTCGGCCGCATGGGGATGACTATGGAAGGGGACGGCATGACGGTTCTGGTCGAGTACGGCCTGAGTCCCACCAAGCCCCCCGAGTTCCCCCTCACGGCGCCCAAGATCGACTACATGTTCCTGACCCACTCGCACCTCGACCACTGCGGCATGGTGCCCCAGGTCGTCGGCAGGGACAGGTGCGACCTGTTCACCACCCCTCTGACCGCGGAGATCTCCGAGCTCATGATGAAGGACACACTCAAGATCGCCAAGGCCGAGGACTACGTCCAGCCGTACTCCATGGACGACATCGAGAAGACGATGCAGAGCGTCGTCCCGATGACCTACGGGGACGACATCACGATCAACCACGTGGACGTCAGCATGCTCGACGCGGGCCACATCCCCGGAGCGGCCATGTTCGAGTTCAGCCGCGACTGCAGCACGATCTACTCCGGAGACATCCACACCGAGATCCAGAGGCTCGTCGGCGGCGCCAAGCCCAAGGACTGCACGAACCTGTTCATCGAGGGGACATACGGAGGGCGCAACCACCCTCCGAGAAAGCAGACCGAGGACGACTTCATCGCCAAGATCGACGAGGTCATCGACCGCGGAGGGACCGTCCTGATCCCATGCTTCGCCGTCGGCAGGACCCAGGAGATCATGCTCCTGCTCAAGGACCTGGGCTACGAAATGTGGGTCGACGGAATGGGCAGGGCCGTCACACGCCTGTTCCTCGACTACCCCGAGTACCTCAGGGACCCCAGGCAGCTCAGGAACGCTAAGAAGAGGTTCCACGAGGTGAGGAGGCCAGCCAACAGGGACGCCGCGATCAAGGGCCAGATCATCGTCACCACCGGCGGGATGCTGGACGGCGGACCCGTCCTGAGGTACCTCAACCAGCTGAAGAACGACCCGAAGAGCGCCATCCTCCTCGTCGGATACCAGGCCGAGGACACCAACGGCAGGCTCCTCATGGAGGAGGGATGCGTGAAGATCGACGGGGAGATCGTGAAGATCGAATGCGAGCTCCAGAAGTACGACTTCTCCGCCCACGCCGACCACAGCCAGATCGTGGACTTCGTCAAGGCCTGCGACCCCGACAACGTCATCATCATGCACTCGGAGGCCAGGGAGGCGTTCCTGGACGACCTCAGCGACTACAACGTCATACTCCCGCAGACCGGCGAGGAGTTCGAGCTGGATGTGTGACCATGGATCTGGGCGCATTCCTCAAAGCCGATGTCGGCAAGGGCGACATCACCACAGAGCTCACGGTCCCCGACACCGACGGGACCGCGTACATCACATGCGAGGCCGACGCCGTCGTGGCAGGGCTGGAGGAGGCCGCGGATGTGTTCTCCCTCGTCGGCGCCGACGCCACCGCCCTCGTCAAGGACGGTGACCGCGTAAAGGCGGGAGCCCGCATCATGTCCATATCCGGACCGCTCTCCGGGATGATCACAGCGGAGAGGACCGCCCTCAACATCCTCATGAACATGAGCGGCGTGGCCACCAAGACCGCTGAGGCGGTGGAGAAGGCGGACGGGAAGATCATCATCGCCGCCACCCGCAAGACGGTCCCCGGCTTCGGACCCCTCCAGAAGAAGGCGGTCGCGGTCGCGGGAGGGGACCCGCACAGGGCGGACCTGGACTCGATGATCCTCATCAAGGACAACCACATCCGCGCATGCGGATCCGTGAAGACCGCGATGGAGAGGGTCTCCAAAGCATCGTTCTCCCTGAAGGTCGAGATCGAGGTCACCACCGTCGAGGATGCCGTCACGGCGGCGGAGATGGGCGCGGACATAATCATGGCCGACAACGTGGGACCGGAGATGACAGGCGAGATCCGCGACGCGGTGAAGGCCGTCAACGACCGCATCCTGGTGGAGGCGTCCGGCGACATCACCGTCGACATGATCCCCCAGTACATCGGGAAGGCGGACATCGTCTCCATGGGATGCCTTACCCATTCCGCCCACGCGGTCCAATTCTCCATGGACATCAACTGAACCGGGCCCTGCGGGGACACGGTCCCCGCACCCCGGCGTTCCGACGAGTTTTAATCTGCATCGGGGGATTACGGACGCATGGTACTGAACCTGGAAGATTACACGTGCGAGTACTGCGGGAAACCCTGCAAGAACATCGTGTACGCCGCGTTCGTCTGCGACGACCCCGAGTGCCTCGAGAAGGCCAGGATCGACCGCGGAGGCCCTGGCGGCCACATGAAGAGGAAGGCCGAGGGCAAACCGATCATCCCCGAGGACCTCGAAGAGGTCGCCGAGGAGTTCCACAACTGATTCTCCCGTCGTCCCGGCGAAGCACCGCCGGGACGACCAACACCCGTAAATCGCATACCGCCATTATCCCTCCGGAATACTATCGTCGGATCCGGAGTTGAGAAAATGGAAGACAAGGTCTACAAACTTCTGAACGACCAGATCAACAAGGAGCTGTACTCCGCGTATCTGTATCTGGACATGGCGAACTTCTACACCGACAGGAACCTGGACGGCTTCGCGCACTGGTTCGAGGTGCAGGCCGCCGAGGAGATGGAGCACGGCATGAAGATCTACCGCTACCTCCACGACAACGACCAAAAGGTCGTCCTTGAGGCCATCGCCAAGCCCGACAGGACGTACGAGGCCCTCGACGACCCGCTGAAGGCCGCCTACGAGCACGAGCAGTACGTTACCTCCCTGATCCACGCGATCTACGCCGCTGCCGTCGAGGCCAAGGACTACCGCACCATGCAGTTCATGGAGTGGTTCATCGCAGAGCAGTGCGAGGAGGAAAAGGACGCCAAGGACCTGATGGAGAAGTACAGACTCTTCGCCAAGGAGGGTGGGTTCGGACTCTACCACCTCGACAGCGAGATGAAGTCGAGGGAGGCCTGAGCCCCCTGGGCCGGACCTCCGGCCCTTAAACCTCTTAAGTCATCCCCTGTAGACCGCATTCTCGGGGACCCTGGTGGCATCGCCGTCCATGAACATCCCCACGTACGCATCCACATCCGCGCGCATGGCGGACTCCGCTGCCGATATGTCCTCCTTGGACCCCTTCGTCGCACGGAGGTAGCTGAGATCGGCGCCTCTGGCGACAGCGTCGGAGAGCCTCTGGACGAACCCTGCGGTCCCGTCGTCAGACTGGATGCGGGCGAGCTCCGCAATCCTGTCCCCGTCCGAGGAGGCCACCGCGGCCTCCGCCGCCGACAGTGCCAGACGGTACGGTTCGGACAGCTGGTCGGTGTACTCCGCGGACCTCCTGGCTATCGCCCTCTTCAACGGGTTGATCGTCTTCGGGAGGCTCTCGCCGTAGGCCCTGGCATCGTCGACGATGCGCCTCAGCAGGGGTATGTGGTCCCTGATGTCCGGAAGCAGGCAGATCCTCTGGAGCATCACCATGGACGTCAGGTTCCTCAGCGCGAATGCATCCCGCGGAACGGCCTCGGACCTACCCTCCGTGAGACGGTCGTACACGGATCCGCAGAACGACACCTTCCCGTCGAGGCGGTGGGCGCATGCGTACTCGAGACCGTATGTGTAGGGGATGTTGCACTTGCCGCCCGTGACGGAGACCCTGATGATGCAGTCGGCCATCGTCGACGCGCAGCGGTTCACGAACCTCTCGAGCGACTCCGGGACGCCGATGAGGTATGATGCCTTGGTCCAGATGTATCCCGCCTGCAGGACGTTGCCGCGGGACGCGTATGTGGCCCCGAGCGAGTACCATGCCTCCCAGGAATCGGGATGGGCCCTGACCGAGGCGTCCGCATGGGGGGAGAACTCCGTCGCATCCCTCACGAGCCCGTCGACCATGTCGGGGTCCAGAACGTCGTCCTTCCTGCCCCCGAGCGGGCCGGAATCGTTCATAGTCCTGCACCCGGGACATACCCAGTAACCTATCGGGTCGAAGCCGTACTCTTTGCCGCAGGGGCACTTGCATCCCATGGCGACCGCATGCCCGCCGGGCCTTATAATGTGTGCTGAGAAAAGGAAGTGTGCGGGGGGAGAACCCCCCGCCTTTGAGTTTCAGTGCCTGAACACGCGGCAGCCGGTGAAGACCATGGCCATGCCGTGCTCGTTGGCGGCGTCGATGACCTCCTGGTCCCTGATGCTGCCTCCGGGCTGGATGATGGCTGTGACCCCGGCGTTTGCCGCCTCGTCGACGCCGTCCCTGAAGGGGAAGAACGCATCGGAGGCCATGACGCAGCCCTGCGTGGGCTCGTTCGCCTTCATGGTCGCGATCTTGGCGGAGTCCACACGGCTCATCTGGCCGGCCCCGATTCCGACGGCGCGCTCGCCGCGTACGTAGACGACGGCGTTGGAGGTGACGTGCTTGGCCAGCTTCCATGCGAAGAGCAGGGAGTGGATCTCCTCCTCCGTGGGGGCGCGCTCGGTGACGACCTTCAGGTTCTTGGGGTCGATGACGACGTCCTCGTCGGTCTGGACCAGCATCCCTCCCTGGACCTTCTTCATCTTGTACTCCCTGACCCTCTCGGAGGGGCCGATGGGACAGTTGGTCCTGAGCAGGCGGATGTTCTTCTTGACCTCCATGATCTCAACCGCGCCCTCCTCGTAATCGGGGCAGATGACGGCCTCGACGAAGTGCTGGGAGATCTCCTTGGCGACCTCCACCGTGCAGGGCCTGTTGAGGCAGATGACGCAGCCGAAGGCGGAGAGGGGATCGACGTTGTACGCCGTCATGAACGCGTCGTAGATGTTGTCGGCGGAGGCGAGTCCGCAGGGGTTGGTGTGCTTCATGACGACGGCTGTGGGCCTCTCGAAGTCCATGCAGATGTCCATTGCCTTGTCCAGATCCAGGATGTTGTTGTAGGACAGCTGCTTGCCGTGCTGGAGGTGCTCCGCCCTGGCGACCGTGGGGCCGGGTGTGAAGGGGTCCTTGTAGAAGGCGGCCTTCTGGTTGGGGTTCTCGCCGTACCTGAGGTCCTCGACCTTCTCCAGGGGGATGGGGAAGCTCTCGGGGAACCCTGTGCAGAACCTCTTGTACATCTGGGACGCGATCATGCTGTCGTAGTTGGCGGTGTTGACGAAGGCCTCGGCCATGAGCTTGCCGTGGAGCTCCTCGGAGACCTCCCCCTTCTCCTTCAGCTCGGCGACGATCTCGGCGTACTGGGCGGGCTCTGTGACGACTGCCACCGATTTGTAGTTCTTCGCCGCGGCGCGGATCATGCTGGGGCCGCCGATGTCGATGTTCTCTACGATCTCGTCGAATGTGACGCCGTCCTTGAGGACGGTCTGCTTGAAGGGGTACAGGTTGACAACGACCATGTCGATCGGCTTGATGCCCTTGGCGGCGATGGCGTCCATGTGCTCCTTGACGTCCCTGCGGGCGAGGATGCCCGCGTGGATCATCGGGTGGAGCGTCTTCACGCGACCGTCCAGCATCTCGGGGAAGCCGGTGACCTCCTCGACCTCCTTCACCGCGATGCCGTTCTCTTTCAGAAGTTTGTACGTCCCGCCGGTGGAGATGATCTCCACACCCATGGCGGCCAGCTCCTTCGCGAAGTCGACGACGCCGGTTTTGTCCGAGACACTGATGATTGCTCTGCTGATCTTTGACAGTGGAATACCCCCTCAATCGAGGCGCATATCCATGTATGCGTGATTCGAATCGGATACCGATAGATAAACATGTCATCGCGGCCCTACGAAAACCGTCACGGGCATGACGGAAATCGTACTGCCCCGTCCGATACGTTCTGAAAAATGAAGCGCTGACGCTGTGTTCGAGAGACGATGGAAGTTCCCGAGGGCCGTAAGGTCGGCCCCCGGTAAATCGTTTGTAAGGGTCGAACGCGCCTACCTTCGACATCTGAACCCAGTAGGCACTTCTGAGTTACCGTTAGTTTTGCATCGTATTTAATAGTTTAGACAGAACGTTGAAAAAGTGAACGAAAGGGTCCCCTGAAGCAATGAGCCAGACGCTCGAAAACCTATCGTTGGATGGAACATGTCTCCATCCCTGTGCATCCCGATGGAGCACGGACGCGAATCGGATATAAACCTATCCCTCATCCTCCCGGCCGATGAAGAAGAGGGACCTCGAGATGAGGCTCCAGTCGGTCCGCGGGTTCGAGGACCCCGATCCGGCCCTGGAGCAGTACATGACACCTGCGGTCATCGCGTCGGACATCCTCTACACCGCTTACTCCAACGGCGACATAGCGGGCATGAAGGTCCTGGACCTGGGATGCGGGACGGGGATGTTCTCCATCGGCGCCTGGATGCTGGGAGCGGGGATGGTCGTCGGCTACGACGTGTCCGAGGGGGCCCTGAGGGTGGCCGAGGACAACGCCCGCGCCTTCGGGGCGGACGTCTCGTTCCGCAGATCGGACATCAGGGAGGTGTCCGAGGGTGCGGACACCGTGTTCATGAACCCCCCGTTCGGCTGCCAGAACCGCAACGCGGACCGCGCGTTCCTGGACCGGGCGATGGCCCTCTCCGAGTGCGTGTACTCCATCCACATGGCCGAGACCCTGGACTTCGTGGAGGCGTTCTGCGGGGAGCGCGGGAGGTCGGTGACGTGGCGTAAAACCTATAAGTACGAAATCCCGCATACGTTTTCATTCCATAAGAAGGAGAAAGTGAGCGTTGACGTCGCGGTCGTCAACATAAGGTGATTCACGATGAGTTCAGAACTGGTTTTTCCCGGAGACGAGATTGCGATCGAGGAGGAGTACATGGGCGGAGAGGGCACCTTCTCCGACGAAGGCACCGTCTACGCGGCGCAGGTCGGCACACTCGATTTCGACGACGAGGAGTGCATCGTCAGGGTTGTCTCCCCCAACCCCCCGAACATCCTGAAGGAGGGGGACATCGTCTACGCCGTGGTGGCGGACATCAGGAACACCATGGCGACTGCGGACGTCGTCGCCAAGGACGGCTCCCAGAGGACCCTCGGAGGAGAGACGTACGCCACCATCCACGTGTCCAAGATCTCCCAGAAGTACACCGACGACGTCTCGAAGGAGCTCAGGAAGGGCGACATGATCAGGGCGAGGGTCACGGGCGTCAAACCGTCCCTCCAGCTCACCACCAAGGACGACCACCTCGGATGCATCAGGGCCCTCTGCTCCAAATGCAAGACCGAGATGGTCAGGAAGGGGACCGGACTCTTCTGCCCCGAGTGCAAATACAGCATGCCCAGGAAACTGGCTGACGATTACGGCGACGTGAAGCTCTGATGAAGCTCATCGCATTGATGTCCAGCGGCATCGACTCCCCGGTCGCCGCATACAAGATGGCCATGATGGGGGCCGACGTCGTGCTCCTGCACATGGACAATCGCCCATACGCCGAGGACGCCAGCTCTGACGACGCCATCGCCCTCGCCGAGCAGCTCAGGAAGGTCACCGGAAGGGAGATGCCCCTCTACTTCGCCCCGCACGGACCGTCCCAGGACGCCATCGCCCACGGATGCGACCGCCCGTACCAGTGCGTCATGTGCAAGCGCGTTATGCAGCGCACCGCCAGGGAGCTAGGGAAAAAACTCGGCTGCTCCGGGATCGTCATGGGAGACTCCCTCGGACAGGTGGCGTCGCAGACCCTCAGGAACATACGCTCGGAGAACCTGGGGCTCGACTTCCCGGTCGTCAGGCCGCTCATTGGCATGGATAAGATCGAGATCGAGGCCGTTGCCAAGGAGATCGGCACGTACGAGATCTCCATCAGGCCGGGCCACGGATGCAGCATCGTGCCGATGAAGCCGATCACCGAGGCGAACCCGGAGAAGGTGACGGCGTTCAGCGAGAAGATAGACCTCGACGCCCTTGCCAGAGCCGCGGCGGATGCCGCGACGCTCGTCTGAGCTCAATAGTAGCGCCTTGTGTAGAACGCCGGACAGGAGTCGATCTCATCCTCGTCGTAGATCATGTCCATGGATACGCGGTCGATGTACCTCGCCTGAACCCTGGAGATGTAGAGCGTGCGGTCCCCGACGGGGATCTGTATGTCCGTGGACTTGGGCGCCTTGACGGTGACCGGCACCAGGGCGGGACCCATGCATGCGGTGCAGATGCGGAAGTCGCATCCCTGGGACATTATGTACTGTTTTACGTCATCGTCGATGGGTATCTCCATGGGACGCCGTTAAGGTTAATACTTTATTACAGTGACGATGGAAACCTGTCCTCTTTGTACTGGAAATGTACACTCAGACCCCGGCGTCGCCCGAGAAAAACGCCTCAACGGCTGCCGGGATGTCCCCGCAGAGCATGGCGTCGACGTCCCTTACGCTCGCCGCCCTCCTGTCCAGTATCGCAGCGACCCCGCGGTCGGTCTCGGACCTTATGAGACGCCCGATCGACTGGCGCATCTTGCGGGAGGCCGGGATTATCGACACGTACAGCCTGCCGTCGCCGAACTTCGCATCGTAGTAGCGGGTCATGGCCCTCATCTTGGCGGTCGGTTTGGGATACGGAATCCCGATGAGGACCGCGAGCTCCAGGCTCTTGTCCGGGAAGTCCAGGCCCTCGCTTATCCTCCCTCCGGTCACGCAGAAGAGGACGCTGCCCTCGGACGTCCTGAACCCCTCGAAGACCTCCATGAGCTCCTCCTGCGGCATGTCACGGCGCTCGTACCAGATCTCCCTGCCCAGATCCGAGGCGACCCCGTCCGCCACCATGCGGTCCATGAACTGGTACGACGGGAAGAACACGGCAGTGTTCACCCTCACGGAGTTGACGGTGTCACGGAGAATCTCCCGGAGGCGCCTGTAGTTGGACTCCAGAAAGCGGTCCTCGAAGCGCATGGACACCTCATCTGTGTACAGCGTCAGGAGGTTCTCCCTCGGGAAAACGCCCTCCAGCCTCTGCGGCACGGCCCTCTCGAGACCTATGTCGCGAATGTAGGCGTCCAGGGGCTCCAGTGTCCCGGACATGTGGACCGATGCGAAGCACTCGTTCAGAGGGCCGGCGGCCCCCGAGGGGTCCATGCAGTAGGACTGGAAGCATGGGTTGTCCCCTCCGATGACCAGACGGACGTGGCAGTCCTCCGCGCCGGTGATCCAGGCGCGTATGAACCTCCCCATCCCCCCGATGTAGGAGCGCGGGAGCTTGCGCCTCTGCTTCTTCCTCTCCGCGATGGAGTCGCCGATGTCCTCCAGTGCCTGGGCAATGCGCATTATGTTCACGCTTGTCGTCCCCAGGCGGTCCATGAGCTCCTCCTCCAGGAAATACGGCGGCAGGATCCCGTCGTCGTCGATCAGGTACTCCTTCACCGCGAACCCCAGCACCTCCCTCAGGACGGCGACGATGTCGGTGACGGTCAGCCCGTCGTGGACCTCGTTGTCCCCGTTGTCCCTGGCCTCCTTCTCGGCCAGGTCGAGGGCGTGGCGGCTGTACTCGAACGTCTGGATCTCCCTCAGGTAGTCGGGGAGGTTGTGGGCCTCGTCGACCACGATGACGGTCCTGTGGACGGGCATCCCGATCCAGTCCACGAGCCTGGCGAGGATCGGGGGCATGAACACGAACGGGTACGAAGCGGCGACCACGTCCGCGTGGGGGAGGGCGTACTTCAGCATCTCGTAGGGGCAGAGCTCGGCATCCTCGCACATCCTCGCGAAGTCCTGGGGCTCCGGATGCTCCTCCCGGATCCTCTCCACCCACTCGTCTATGTCGGTGTGCTCGATGTTAGCATAGTATCTGCACCTGCACTCCCCGTTATCCCTGCGCTTGTACTCCGAGCAGAGCTTGGATATCTCCTCGGAGGTGCCCGAGGCGAGGTCCGGGTCGTCGCGCATCATGGGGCAGGACGAGGCGGTGCGCCCCTGTATGGCCACGCACAGCAGCCCGTGGCCGATTGCCGCGGACTCGCGTATCACCTGCTTCTGCTGCGACTTGGTGCGTGTCAGGTAGATGACCTTCATGCCGCGGTCGAGGGCCGTGGGCAGGACCGCGGACAGCGCCGACACCGTCTTGCCCGTGCCGGTGCCCGCCTCGACGACGGGGCTCATGCCGTCGGAGACGGCGGAAGAAATGAAACGGACCAGCTCCCCCTGTCCGGGACGGGGCCTGTAGGGGAAGAGGTCCGATGGTTGCATGGGTTTACTCGGATGAGCCGCAGCGCTGCCAGATGTCGTCCGGCAGGTCTGCGTAGACGGACTCCTCCTCCTGGGTGTCGCTGACGTCGACGGAGGACCTGACCATCATGGTGGCGATCCTGTCCCTCCTGAAGAGCCAGTAGTGGATCCTCCACTCCCTGCCGTCGTAGAGGGTGGTCTCCTCCCTCTCGGTGGTCAGGATGCCGGCGTCCTCCAGCATGTAGAATGCGTCGCGGTCCTCGGGCTCCAGGATGTTGTCGATGATCCTGTCGGAGTACCCGAAGAAGTTCAGCACGTGGTGGGCGAGCATGTAGGCCTGCTCCTCCTCCATGCCGCGGGACGAGTCGATGCTGTTCTTGATGGCGAGGGTCAGCTCGTCTACAGTCACTACGCTCATCTTCACTCCACCAGGTCGATGAACTTGATGTCGTCGGTGCCGACGTCCTTGGCGACCTTGGCGACGATGTCCTCGGGGATGTTCTGGTCGACTGTCAGGAACATGAGCGCGCGGTCGTCGGACCTGCCGACGGACATCTGCGCCACGTTGATGCCTGCGTTCCCGAGGATGTTGCCGACGATGCCGATGACACCGGGCTCGTCCTTGTAGCTCAGGTACATCATGTCGCCGCTCATGGGTATGTCGAAGGAGAACGAGTCGACCCCGACCAGCCTGGGCTGCCCGCCGATGACGGTACCCCTGATGGAGCGGGTCCTCCCCTGGGAGGTGAACCTCATCTCGACGACGCTGGCGTAGTCCTTGGCGGTGTCGTTGCTGGTCTCGGCGATCTCGATGCCCTTGGCCTTGGCTACGGGCAGGGCGTTGATGATGTTGGCGGTGCCGATGATCTTCTTGAGGTAGCCGATGACGGCGGTGATCGTGAGCAGCTTGGTCTGCTTGCCGGCCAGTCCTCCGCAGTAGATGAACTCGACCTTGTCCAGGGGGTGGTTGCCGACCATCTGCTGGAGCAGGTTGCCCATCCTGTCCGCGAGGGGGACGTAGGGCTCGGTCTCGGCATCCAGCTTCCCGCGGGGGGCGTTGATGGCGTTGGAGACGATGCCGTCCCTCAGGTACATGACGGCGTGCTCCGCGATCTCGACGGCGACCCTCTCCTGGGCCTCGACGGTGGAGGCTCCCAGGTGGGGGGTGGTGACCAGGTTGTCCAGCTCCAGGAGCTTCTTCTCGTTCTCGTTCAGGGGCTCGTCGCACCAGACGTCGAAGGCGGCGCCGGCGATGATCTTCTCCTTGAGGGCGGTGTAGAGGTCGTCCTCGTTGACGATGCCGCCGCGGGCCACGTTGGCGAGCCTGGCGTTGGGCTTCATCATCTTGAACTGGGGCAGGGAGATCATGTTCCTGGTGTCGGGCAGGAGCGGGGTGTGGATGGTCATGAAGTCGGCGGTGGTGATGACCTCCTCCAGGGTGGTCAGCCTGACGCCGAGTGAGTCCGCGACCTCCTTGGGGAGGAACGGGTCGTAGCCGATCATGGTCATGTTGAAGGCCTTCATGCGCTTGGCGACCTCGCCTCCGACGCGGCCGACGCCGATGATCCCCAGGACCTTGCCGTTGAGCTCGACCCCGGTGTACTTGGACCTCTTCCACTCGCCCTTGTGCATGGACTCGTGGGCGAAGGGGATGTTCCTCGCCATGGCCAGGAGCATCGCGCAGGAGTGCTCGGCGGCGGAGAGGATGTTGGCGGACGGGGTGTTCATCACAAGGATGCCCTTGTCCGTGGCGCAGGGCACGTCGATGTTGTCGACGCCGACCCCGGCGCGTCCGATGACCTTCAGTTTCTTCCCGGCCTCGATGACCTTCGGGGTCACCTTGGTCCCGGACCTGATGATCAGGCAGTCGTAGTCGCCGATGATGGCGCAGAGCTCGTCCTCGGAGAGCCCGGGTTTCACGTCGACCGGGAAACCGGAGTTCTTGAGGATCTCGATACCCTCCTCGGAGAGGGGGTCTGAAACCAGAATCTTTGATGTCATCTTCATTCCTCCATGATCTCGTCCATAACGGAAAGGAGATCGGCGACCATCTCGGGCGTGGTGTCGCCCAGGTGTCCGATCCTGAATGTCTTCTCCTTGATGTCGCCGTAGCCGTTGGAGATCTCGTATCCCCTGGCCTTCAGCTTGGAATGGAACGCGTCGAAGTCGAGCGATCCCTTGTTGATGACCCCGATGGAGTTGGACTGGTAGCCCTTCTCGGGGAATATGCCCTCCATGTTCTTGTCGGCCCAGGCACGGACCATGTCGGCCATCTTCTGGTGGCGCTCGTAGCGGGCGGACATGCCCTCCCTGAGGGCCTTGTCCAGCTGGTAGTCCAGGCCGTACATGATGGAGACGGGAGGGGTGGTGAGGGCGTAGTTGTTGTCGCTCTGCTTCTTGATCTTCAGCAGGTCGGTGTAGAATCCGCGGTTGGGGACGGTCTTGGCCTTCTCCAGGAGCCTCTCGGAGCAGAGCAGGATCGCGAGTCCGGGCGGGAGCGCCAGGGCCTTCTGGGTCCCGAACACGACGGCGTCCACGTCCATCTCCTTGACCTTGATGTCCATGGCGTAGGCGGACGTGACCGCGTCGACCATCATCAGCGCGTCGGGGTTCTGCTCCCTGACGGCATTGGCGAGGGCGACGGAGTCGCTGAAGACCCCGGTGGAGGACTCGTTGCTCACCCAGTGGACCATCTCGATATCCTTGGTGACCTTCCCCTCGATGTCGGCGGGCTTCATCGCCTTGCCCCACTCGACCTGGACCTTCTCGACGGTCTTCCCGTTGAGCTCCCCGATCTCGATGGACCTGTTGCCGAAGGACCCGTTGGTGATGCCCAGGGACTTCTCCCTCACGCCGTTCCTTATGACGCCCTCGAGGAAGGCTGTGGCGGATCCGGCGACGAGGAACACCTCCATGTCGGTGTCGAGGGTCTTCCTGATCTTCTCGACGATGTCGGCGTGGAGCTCCTTGTACTCCTTGGACCTGTGCGTGATCATAGGCTTGTTCATCGATTCGAGAGTGTCCGGGGCCACGTAGACGGGTCCCACAGTGAAAAGAGTCCTGCTCAAGATAATCCCTCATGCCCGAAGGGCGACGGTGGGTAATCTGAAAGGTCCTATAAGAAACGCGCGCGGGCACGCGTTACAGCAACCCTCATCCGATATGCGAGGGGACGGCGACCCGGTTCTCGCTCTCGGCCCTCACCTCTACGATCCCGTAGCGGTTGGATGCACGCACGCCGGCATAGATATCCAATGAGACGTCAGGACAACGTATCGATATTACGAGGGCATATCTCAGGACTGAATAACGCGCCCTATAGGTCGAACTGGCCTGCAGCCAGACCTCCCAGTCCCCTGCGGTCAGAGCCCTGGGATGGAATTCCTTCCTGCAGTACGGATGTCCCCTGATACCCACCGATTCGCTCGGACTCACATCCTTCAGGGAGGCATCGTTCCACGGTTTCTTCAGAGAGATGCTGATGCCTGAACCGATATACTCGCCCGCACGGGATCCATCCAGATACGGATTGAACACACAGGTCACCGCTATCTCACATCCGCGGGCCCCCTCCAAAACTTTGGGGACGAGTATCCTGAAACGATGGCAATTCTCTTCGGTGAACGATCCTTCGCGGACGAATGTGACACAGTTACTGTTGGATACGAGACACCGGCCCATATCGACGATTCCGTTGCCGAGTGCGTATCTCGGATCGCACCTCTCGTGAAGGACAGGCGACACGCTGTTTATCAGCAGTGCTTTTGAGACAAGGGTGCTGTATCTGTCGAATTTCCTTATCAGCAGCGACATGAGACATGAAACCACTGGAGCTGAGAAACTGGTGCCGGGTGCGCTCACCACCTGACGACCGTCGAACGCGCAGGAACCTGCATCTGACGAATAGATGTCCTTCCCCTCAGATGATGATGTGTTGGCAGCGTGTGCCAGGACATCGGGCTTCATACCCTTGCTGATCCCAGGCCCGTGCCTAGAGTAAGGGGCTACGTGGCCATCTCTCGAGATGCTGCCCACGAGGCTCTTCATCACGGAGGACCCCGTGGTGATGGCAAGAACCGAGTGCGCGGGGACCAGTATCCCTGACGACTCGTCCTCCAGGATGTCCGACAGACTGAGCCCGGGAACCCTCCACAGCCCATGGTTTCCGGCTGATATCACGAACACCACATCGTACTGCATTTGAAGGGCATCGATCGTCTGAATGAGTGGCATCGCAGAGTTTACGTCGATACCGGAGAAGTTGATGGAAAGATTGTACACCTTGCATATGCTGTGATACTTTTCGACTATCACCTTCAGTAGAGATGCGGCAGACATGATGTCGGTGAACTCGTCATAGACATTGGCATCAATCAACCTACACATGGGCTCCATTGATGTCGGATTGGCACGGATGTATCCGTATGCCGCCCTGCTTGCAACCATGGTCCCGTGGCTTCCGACTTCGACACGCTTCGATGGACGGAATATGTCGACGATGAGGTCATCCAAACATCCCGGACAGATGCCGTTGTCAATTACGCACACCGTTGGAAGGGACTCCCGGGGCCTTTTGAGGATGGGCATGACTGGCCCCTCTTCGGGGCTCGTCAGAAAAAAGTTATCCAAGGGCACCGGCTTCCCGCCGGAGCTCACCTGAAATACCGCGTCATCATCACACATGCTCAACACAGCTGATTCCGACGGCATCGTGACGCTGACGATCGGTGCCTGCCCCCTGCACCAGAACGTGCCATGGCAATCTCCTCCTGCGACCTCCACATTCTCTTGGAAGATGCGGAGAGCCCCCTCATAGTCCGAATCCGTCATGTTCGGCACCAGAGACACGATGACGGAGACTGGGCCGTCTCCTGCATCTAGGATGTCGCGGGAGCATTTCGAGGGGCCAACGTTGGCCGAGAATCCCTCCACGAGATCAAGCACGTTCTCTCCGGTACGGCAGGCATAGTCCACAAGCTTCTCCCTCAGCCTCTGCACATCACCCTTCCTTATCGAAACGAGTACGCGTCCATCACTCGTCACGGCCTTCACGTCCATGTACAGTTTTGCAAGGGCCCTGTCGAGACGATTGGGATCGGATCCCTCCGAAACATCGAGTACCAGGAGCCTCTGGTCGGAGTCTCTGAACGATGTCTTCCCATATGATATTCCGGAAATCGTGTAATCCAGGCCAGACACCAGAGCCCTGGAGTGCTGAGCCCTGTCACTCCTCTTCTCCGGAGAGCCTCCACGCGGCGAGTTGCTCTTTGTATACATCTCCTCGTCCGGAATCCAAAAATGCTCCCCTCCGCTCATACTGATCCCCTGTATTCCTCGACATGACGTCTTATCGTACTCGCAGGCATCCCCGAGACCTTCGATAGATGCGCATAACTGACGCCGTTGCGGTTGAGAACCGACATACGCCTGTATATGGATTCCACATCGCAACCATCCCTGTTCTTCAAATCCATCGTGTCCAAGATGAATTCGGTGTCCACAGACCCCTTCCAATCGGTGAGGATGGCCCGACGAGCCACGCTGTCCAGCAGCTTGCGGATCTCCGAACCGCTCATCCCTGCAGTCATCCTGGCGATAAGGCTCTCACTGTAATGGACCATCGGGATATGCCGCCCGAAATGTCTGGAGACCATCGCCCTCCTCTGAGATTCCGTCGGATAATCCACCCTCATCGTCAGATCGAAACGTCTGAAAAGGGCATCATCCAGCAGGTCTGGCATATTAGTAGCCGCCACGACCACCGCGCTGTCCCCGACCGCATCCAGGTTCTGCAGCAGGGATATCACGATCCTCTTAGACTCCCCGTTGTCATTGCCATCTCCGCGATGCTTCGCTATCGCATCGATCTCGTCGATAAACAGGACACAGCCCTCACGTCTGACCGAACGGAATAGCTCTCCGATGTTCTGACCAGTGCACCCCATATATGATGATATGAGCGTATCAAAGTTTACCTGCATGATATCCAGTCCCAGGTCCGAAGCAATCATATGGGCGATCATCGTCTTCCCGCATCCGGGAGGGCCGTACAACAGAATGCGCGTACGTGGGGATAGCCCATGGCATCCGAGTTCCGAACGATGGTTCAACTCTTCGATGAACCTATCCACCTCCTGTCCGACCGCTTCGGACAGGACGACATCAGACCTGGTAAACATGGGATGCATAATCGGATAGGAAGAGACGTCGTCGATGACCATCTGTCCAGATACCACAGCAGGGGCCTTCGTCACCCGTGCGTTCTGCAACGCGACAGATACGGACGCGTTCCCCTTCTCTGATTCATCCTCCACGATGGAATCCAGGATTTCGTTGAAACGATCATCCGAACCTGCGAAATGGGCCCTAACAAGATCGACGACCAGCGATGACTTCATCGGATGAACATATTCATTTATTTATAAATAAATACTTCATAAAATGAATCGTTATTTAAATAAAACCAAAAATTATTGAATCATATATAAGTGACACGCAACAGTTCGGATTCCACGAGGCAACATGAGACGACCATGTAAGGAAGAGAAAACAGATGGCCCGGAGAATATGAAACCGGGCCATCTCGGAAAGTCAGAGCTGTGCCAGCGTCCTCTTGATCCTGGCGAGGCCCTCGCGGATCTGCTCCTCGGACGCGGCGTACGAGACCCTGAAGTGCCCCTCGCCCGCGGGCCCGAAGGCCGTTCCGGGGGTGACGGCGACATGGCCCTCCTTGAGAAGGACCTCCGCCAGCTTGGCGGACGGCATGTCCACGGAGTACTTGGGGAACAGGTAGAACGCACCGTTGGGCACATTGCACTCCATACCGGGGATCTCCGATATGAGGTCCAGCGCCAGATCGCGGCGCTTCCTGAACTCCCTCACCATGGCGAGCTTGGAGTCCTGGGGGCCGGTGATGGCCTCCACGGCGGCCTCCTGGGTGAAGGAGACGCAGCATGAGATGGAGTGGGACTGCAGCTTGTTGATGTTGGCGATGTCCTCCTTGGGGGCGACGGCCCATCCGAGCCTCCAGCCGGTCATGGCGTAGCTCTTGGACAGGCCGGACACGATGATCGTGTTCTCGAACATACCGGGGAAGGATGCGATGGAGGTGTGCTTGCCCTCGTAGACGATCGCCTCGTAGATCTCGTCGGAGAACACCTTGATGCCGTGCGCCATCGCGATGTCCGCGATCTGCTTCAGCACCTCCGCAGGGAACACCGCGCCCGTCGGGTTCGACGGGGTGTTGAGGATGATCATCTTGGTCCTCGGGGTGATCGCGGCCTCCACCATGGCGGGGTCCAGGACGAAGTCGTCCTCGATCCTGGTGGGGACGTACACCGGCACGCCGCCGGCCAGGCGGACGCAGGCCTCGTAGGAGACCCAGGAGGGGTCCGCCAGGATGACCTCGTCGCCGGGATCGATGTATGCCAGCATGGTCATGAAGATGGCCTGCTTGCAGGGGGTGACCAGGACGTTGGACGCATCGCAGGGCACGTTGTTGTTCGTGCGGGTCATGTCGGCGATGGCCTTCCTGAGCTCCGGGATCCCCATGGACGGGGTGTAGTGGGTGAATCCCCTGTGCAGCGAGTCGCAGCACGCGTCGATGATGTTCTCGGGGGTGGTGAAGTCGGGCTCGCCCATCGAGAAAGAGACTATGTCGATTCCCTCGGATTTCATCTGGCTTACCAGATTTGATATTGCGATCGTTCCTGATGCGGGGATCTCCTGAAGCCTCTTGGATACCATTTGGGATACCTCGGTCGCGCCCATGCACGCTTATAATCTTAAAGGCTTCGGAATGGGGGTCCGAGGGCGGACACGGTGTCATTTCACGGTTCCTCTGGGGCCGGCCGTGTCGGAAAACGGACCTGTGAACATCCAAATACCGGCCGGGCATCCCGGACGCATGGAAGGTTCGGTGTGGACGGGACACATGGCCGCCCTGTTCTCGGCCATAGTCTGGGGGGTCACGTTCGTGTCCACCAAGGCCCTCCTGGAGGACTTCGAGCCGGTGGAGATCCTGATCATCCGCATGTCCATCGGGTTCCTCGTGCTGTGCGTGCTGTGCCCCAGGCTCCTGCACGTCACGGACAGGAGACAGGAGCTCTGGTTCGCCGCCGCCGGGCTCTGCGGGATATGCCTGTACTACCTCCTGGAGAACATCGCGTTGACGTACACCATGGCGTCGAACGTAGGCGTGATCGTCGCCGTGGCGCCGTTCTTCACCGCCATGCTCACCCGCCTGGTCTACGGCGACAGGCTGGGCAGGGGCTTCCTGCTGGGGTTCGTCATCGCCATGGCCGGGATCTGCATAATCATGTTCAACGGGCAGGAGCTCCACGTGGACCCGCTGGGGGACGCGCTGGCGTTCCTGGCCGCGCTGGTCTGGGCGTTCTACTCCGTGATCCTCAGGAGGATCGGGACGTTCGGGTACGGGACCATAGAGACCACCCGCAGGACGTTCATGTACGGCATCCTGTTCATGATCCCTGCCGCGCTGGCACTTGGGTTCTCCCCGGACCTCGGGGCCCTGGCTGAACCCGACATGCTCGGGCACATGCTGTTCCTCGGCGTGGTCGCGTCGGCCATGTGCTTCGTCACATGGGGGTTCGCCACCAGGAGGCTGGGCGCGGTGGAGACCAGCGCCTACATATACCTGATACCGGTGGTGACGGTCGTGTCGTCGGCGATGTTCCTGGACGAGGACATCACCGCCCTGGCGGTGCTGGGGACGGCGATGACGCTGGCCGGACTGATCATCTCGGAGTTCGCCGGGAAGAGGAAGGCCGAGTCCGCGGAGAGCATCTGATCGGAGACGCTCCACCGAGACCTCCACGCCGAACCTGTATCCGCATGGACAGAGGTAGTGCTCGATGAGAGATCTTTCGTTCCGAGAGTCCCACCTCATCATCCACCCCTCCATCGATGTCCCGCAGACTGGGCATCTGACCGATGCGATCGTATCTTCCAACATGCCCGTCGGATCACCGGTCGGGATACTTGCCGATGATCATTGTCACGATACCGGCATCCCGTCTCGGCACTCGTCATCCCAGAACGACACGCCGAACAGCGACTCGATGGTCTCCCTCGACCACTCGCCGTGCGGAGATTCGAAGCTCCCGCAGACGTCCCAGAGCTCCCTGAACAGCCCCTCGCGCTCGCCCTCGTCCCTGACCGCTTCGAGGATCGTGCGGCCGATGCTCTTGATCCTCCTGTCGAGGACCTTGTCCTGCATGTGGTTGTGGAACTGGGTCGTCGCGGCGGCCGAATCCAGGTCGTAGTCGTACGGGTCGAAGCTCGTGCGGCCGAATCTGTCGATGTGTCCGCGTATGGTCGCGGCATCGGTGTCGCGCCTGAAGCCTATATGATCCATATAGACCGCGGCGCAGTGCTTGCAGCCCATCGGCCTTTTGGTGCAGTCGCAGGTGGCGTCGAAGACGCCGTCCCTGTCGCGAAAGAGCACCACCTTCACGCCGGAGTCCCTGACCCTGGCGTATCCGGCGGTCCCGCTGAGCTCCACCCTCTCCATCACGGCACCCTTCTCCAGCAGCTTCACGCCCGCCTCGTATGTCCTGTCGCCAAGCTTCGCTCTAAGTTCGATTGAGTCCATCCCATCCATCGGTGAATCACCGCATCCCGTCACCCGCATGGAGTGTCGGTTCTTAAGGAGGATGTGCCGACATCCTTTTATGGGTCTTCCCTCCGTCCCCATCTCTCTGCCAGGACATGATGTGGATTGGCTCTCCTGCAATCAAGGACCTTACACCGATAGAAGGTCAAACGCCCATTACAGCCCTGAACTCATGGAGCCCGAGCATCTCGAGAAGTATCTTCGAATTCTCCTCCTTGGTCATCTTCTCCCATGCTTATCCTCGAAATAAGGTTTCGTGGCGGTCGGAGCCACATTCATTCCGTGTCCGAATCGTCCAGGCTCTGGTAGCTACAGTGGTCCTGCCCGTAGTATAGGGCCCGGTGTGCCACCCTCATGAATTCGGCGAGCATAGCCACGAGATGCTTATAGGCCATGAGCGCAGCGGCGAGACCGCTGGCATGGATGTAGCCCTCCGCTACATCATGGACGAGCTGGAGGGCGAGCGTCCCCTCGATCCGAAGAAGCGTCTCGCCAAGGTCGCTGGCATCTCGAATACTCCGTGGACGAGGACGTAGTCATGCATCCCCCCGGAAGCAAACCCGTTTACATTCGAGGAGAACCGTGCGGGCATGTTCATCATGTTCGCATCGGCGGACACAACATGGAAGGTCATGATGACCTCGTACGACGTACGCGATTGGGTAGAGAAGGCCTTTGACATCTACAAGACGGACCTGGACGGGTCCCGGTCCAGGACCAGGGACTCGGGCAGGGCCCGCGGCAGGATGTTCATCAATTTCATCGCGCTGATTATGCGCATAGCCATCCAGAGCAGGCTGCGCGACAACGAACAGGAGATCCTTGCATCGAAGAGGAGGAAGGACAACGTCTGCGGGCTTACGGTGGACGCGGTGATGAGGTCCCTGAGCACTCTGAAGTTAATCCACAGTCCCGGATACGACAGGCCCACACCCGCATCGAAGACGGTGAGGGAGATCTTTGCGCTCTTCGGGCTCGAAGAGCCCAAGAGCGGCAGAATCACCCGTTGACCATGTAGCCTACAAAACCCTAAGATTCAGGGCCTAAGGGGTTCAAGCGGTGAAATCACCGGCACCCATTAGGGAGCCGGTATAACAAGAAAGTCCAAGAATTTCCAGACAGAACCAGAAAACAGTTCACACTGATACTCGACTGTCCAACTCAAGATGACATGACCATTTTCGTAGTCGGCAATTCCAGTCTGAATGCTTCATCGAAATGCTCTGCGTTCACAATTTTGTCCACCAAAGCCTTATATGGTGGGAATGCCCCTCCGAATCCTATTACACGTCTGGCTTTTGCAACTGCCTCAAGCTGAGATTCTGACCACATTGGGGAAACGAATCCGTTCTTAGAAAGCGTATTGAATGGTACGAATCTCATAGGGTATGATACACATCCCATTTTGAGAATATCCTTTACACGATTGTAGAATGACTCCGGGGTATCGAACTGGCCAGTTTTAGAGTCATAAAAATTGTATAGAGTATAGAATGATATATTCCTCCTTCTAAATCCGGCATCTTCTAGGAGATCTGCTGCTCTATGAGCAGCAACACGCTCATGTTCTCCATCATAAGCCATACGAATCTCCTTTATCTTTAGCTCTGACAGGGCCTCTGCTTTCTCTACTGTCATCTGACGAGCATCCAAACCTTGGTTGAAATCAACCCACAGATCGGATTTACTCATAGATTTTATCTTCTCTTTCCAGTCAGGTAATGCTAAGAAGTTATTATCCCACAGTATTATCCGCTTATGCGATGGATGGACTTGTGACATCGGATCGCTCAGAATCGATTTCATACCACCTTCCAAAACTGGAACCATGCAGAAAGGACATCTGTTCACACAACCTCTCGATGTGAAGATTATGGATGCATCCCACCCTCTCCATTTATCGACCTGTTCAAGAATATCGTAGTCTGGCATGTGCTTCTCGGCTCTTGGATGGAGACCGACATTAACCCTGACATACGGGTATCTTAACCTGATGTTTTCTGGAAGTAATGAAGCGTAGATTCCCCCAACACTAATCTCTGCATCCGGAAATAGGCCATGATAATATTCTATCGCGCTGTGTACGGGTTTCCATGCATAGGTAAACAACGAAGTAATCTCAATCCTCTTTGGAACGAATCCATCTACACTATCAAACCCACGAACATATCTTATCTCATCGTCCATCGACCTTCCGTAAGCTGCAAGCTTCATCAATCCAAGTGGAGGGTACCTTGAATAATAGGACGGCTCGACCAGCAGAGTCTTCATGGATACCATCATGTATCATCGAATAATAAGGATTCCCTTGTAAAGACGGAAAAGGATCCTTATTTCGACATCTCTCAGGATCCTCTATGTTCAGCGATATAATCTATCGCTGCCTGTATGAATGAACACATTCCTCCCGTCGCTAAGCTCTCAAGGATTTCAGGCGTCATACGAGCTACATCTGGGTTATGAACATTGTTATTAAGATTATCACGATAGCTTGATTTGATGATGGAATCAAGAGTTGCTTTCATCCTTTCATCCTGTATTTTTTTACTATCCAACCATTTGGACAATTTGTCCTCTTTATGTTTTAATTTCTCTTGAGAACTATTTTGTCCATTTAATTTAAAAATCAAATTGATGCATTGTTCATATACAGAACGTAGTAGTGTGCCCGTTGCGATTGGAAACTTTTTGTACTTTTCACTTTTGGAAAGTTCATAAAGTTCTGCAATCATGGCAATCAATGCATTCTCATCAGCATTCTCTTTTATTAGAGAATCCCATTTGAGTGTCTCGAACATTTTTGTGGGTTGGGGGCCACCGCCTGTAGGTATGGACTTGGTAACCGCAGGTGTCGGATCTTTTTTCTGATATCTTTCTTTCAGATACTCTCTTTGATTTTTTGCTCTTTCATCAACCTGTTCTGTGAGGGTAAGCAACTCGGAACAAACTTTACGTTTGGGCTTCTTAACTGTTGATTCATCATAGACGTATGTTGAGAATGGGTTTTTAGGACCATTAATTGTTTTATCCAGATAGGACTCGGATGAATAATGAGCCAAATCCTGAAGACCTTCAAGAATAGGCGTTAGTGCAGCATACAGTTTATTCAATTCTGAAGATGAGGCCTCAAAACTATCTCTCGATGCATTCTCCACTATGTTTTTATTCAAAACATGGATTTCGCCGATTTGCCATCCTTTGTTATCGACATTTGAATTAGCAAAGACCAGCGAGGTGTCTCCAACTCTGAAATTGGATTTTCTGAAAGTTATGCTGCCATTTTTTATTTTTTTATTGGTGCCGGTATTCAAGAACCATGCAACTGCAAGAATTAGGTCTTCGGATTTTATTGGAACTATGGCTGGATGATCCAGAATAGGATTGCTATTTGCAGGATTTTTGAACAATTCCTCTCCTTCTACCAGTATTGATGTTTTGGGTCTAGGAATTCCGTACTTTTCCAAACTTTCTAAAATCTCGTTACCGGGGATGAAATCCGTTGAGAATTTCATCGGCACTGTTTCTTTCAAAAACTGAATCAGCTTCTCTTTGGAGAACGTCTCTCTTAGGGGGCCGTATATTCCTGCCAAGGTTATCTTTGTGAATGGAGGTGAATCATCATCGTCAGATGTTAGGTCGCTTAAACTATTGCGGATGGCCTCTTCTGCGTTATCAGTGCGATTCGCTTTAGTTATGCCGTTGCAGTCTATATCTATGGATAGACGCGGAGAATTCTCTGCTTTGGTAACAATGTGTAATGCATCACACACAGCGGCTCCGCTCCACATCCCGAGTCCGCGCCATCCGATATCCCCCTCACCTTTGCTGGAGTATCCAACAGTCAATGCATTAATCAGCTGACTCTTATCCATTCCGCGACCATCATCACGGATTTCTATGGAAGACCCTTTATTTATGTAGTTAATCTCAATTTTAAGAGCGCCTGCATCCAGAGCATTCTGAACATATTCACGTATACAATTCAGATTATTCGTATAGAGGCCACTGGTTATCGCCTCCAGAACTGATGCTCCTATTGGGTTTTTATCGAATTTCAAAGTCTCTTGCATCATATCACACCATTATGCTGTTGTAATCACCAAATATAAAGAATCATGTTCTTGAATCATTATCGAATTATCTGGATTTCTTTCGTTAGTTCTATCAAATAAGTCTGTTTTCGTTCCAGTTTCTGAGTTCTCTGCGCAAATCGGATTTCCAATCCGAAGAATCGATTCTGACAACACCTGAAAGATCTGTAGGACAATCCACCCCTGAATCCATAATGACGCAGACATTCTTCCTTCCCAACTTTCCAACGAAGTATCCGTACTCAAATACCACATTCTGTCTCGCGCGAGGACTGGGCTTAGAACCATTTAGTCCTCCGTAGTCATCAGCAGTCATCAAAATGATTGCGAAGCCTGCATCGTTAGATTCGTCGATGAACTTTTCAAAGAGTACCCTGCCCTCATTGACCTCATCCTTGAGAACAACCGGTTCCAATCCCATTGCTTCCACGTAATCCCTAACTGAATCGCGAAGGTCATCATCCCGTCCATGAACGATGAACACCCTGTTTCCGCTTTTGTTCAGAACAAGAGCGGATTCTTTTATCCCTTTGAGTTCTCCAATTAATGCCGAGAACCCGTTAATAACAAGAGGAAGAATGGGGCCATCATATTCACGATTAGGATCATCGTTATTATAATCCGAGCTCAGTGCAAACAACACTCTTTCATATTCATAGCATAGTTCATCCAACTCATCCTTGTTGCATTTTTCTTTGAATATATCCATAGATACTCTAGCCCAAGCTCTAAACTTGGAGTGCAAGTTCCCTATGGAAATCTGGTTTTCGACGTTGTAACAATCGTAATATGGTTTTCCATCCATCATCCTCTTGATTTCATTGATTGTTTCTTTGTAGAGGATTTCTCCATTTTGGATATGCTCCGAGATCTTTATTGACATTTGAACCACGACCCGAGTTTCGATTAGTTTTCCTATTAACTTTGTTCAGAATACTTAGATGATCTCTCTTCTGTGGAAGTATATGCACCCTTTCGATGAGTCCATCCTGAGTTATCTCGACAGCATCTAACATTCAAAATCGAACTTCTCCTGCTCGAAAATGTCTTTGTAAATTCGGCGCTCGAAAAACGAGTTTGAACGTCGAATTTACAAATCGAAGATGCAATCTCACCAAGAACCCTTTTAACTACTTTCTCTTGAATGATCCATCGTCTTCAGTAGCCTTCTTCCCATTCTTTCGATCAAGGGGACCACAAGTGCATTTCCCATTGTGAAGTATCTCTGACGTTCGGACATTCCCGTATCTGTCCAATTATCTGGGAATCCGTTAAGACGCTCACATTCCATCGGTGTCAGGATCCTCAACCTACCAGTCTGTGGATCCTCGATGATGTGACTGGAACGGTTCACTGACCCCTCACTGGTCAGCATCGTACGTCCAGGACGATCCAGGATATCGGGGAACGGGATCGCCCCTTCGGTGTAATGATAGGTCGACCCATCCTTCCTGGTACGAAGCTCCCTCTTCGCCCCCTTCATGTACTCCCACTTCGCGATGTCGATCTTATAGTACCGCTCATCCACATCCCTCTGGAGGATATCCCTGAGATTGATCGTGACATCCGGAGCCACCGGCTCGACATCCATCGTATAGACCATGTAATCCGCCATGACCCCTGCATGATAGAAGTCCTCCTCGAACCCGTTCGAGATGTCCACAAGCGATGGATACTGGGAATCATCGATGGAAAACTCGCCGACCTTCTTGGCATCCTTCGGAGGATCGACAGGGAACGGCTCGGCGAAGAAGCCAGTCCTCTCGATGATTCCCCTCCAGTCATGGCCCCTGTATGTCTCCGCGAAGGGCTCCGTGGATTTGCAAGCGAATATGAACGTGCGACGACGCCTCTGCTGCAGACCATACTCGGCGGCATTGATCACACGCCACTCCACACAGTACCCCTCATCCGCTAGGCAGCGGAGGATGATACCGAAGTCGCGCCCCCTCTGACTCGCCGGTGATCTGACAAGTCTGTCCACATTCTCCAGGAGGACAAACCTCGGAGACCTGAGCTTGATTATATCGAAGATGTTCCACCAAAGGACACCCTTCTTCCCCTCGATACCCTTGGCCTGTGTGGCTGCGACGGAATAATCCTGACAGGGGAACCCGCCGACGAGCAGATCGTGCTCTGGGACCTCTTCCCAGACCTTTGCGATATCCTCGTTCACATTGGTGGATCCGGAATCACCGAAATGGGCATCATAGCATCTGAATGCGAACTGGTCCTTCCTACCCGGCTCCCATTGATCGGCCCACATCGTGACGAATCTTTCAGATGCCCGTTCCAGGCCTATGCGGAATCCTCCGACACCGGCGAACAGCTCCACCACCCTGATATCGTCTCCCATCGATGCGAGGAGATCTTCATGATTATTAAAGCTGCCGATCGAATTATCTTAGAGTGACTCATTACACCTTTGATTGCCATGTCCGAGAGGGGGTCGAAGGAGACATCAGCCGAAGAGCTGCCATATGATGATTCTGATCTCGAGTCCATCCTGCGCTACGCCGGGAGACTCACCGGGAAGACCTTGGATGAGATGGCCAGTGGAGGTGAGATCGTCATAGGTGATGCACACTCCAAGGGCAGATTCGGCCAGATTGTTGAGGAGGATTACTTCCACATCCCGAACAACAGCCTTCCGGAACCAGACTTCAGAAAGGTCGGCATGGAACTGAAGGTGGCACCTATCAAGGGCGAAGGGGACAAGATGACCTCCAAGGAGAGGATGGTCCTAGGGATCATCAACTACGACGAGGTGCCAGAGAAGGGATTCAGGATATTCCTCGACAAGGGCTCACACATCCTCATCATATTCTACCATTGGAGGGAGAATTCGGACGTCCGTTCTTACCGCATCCTTAAGGTCGTAAATTGGAGGCCGACGGATGAGGAGCTCCGTTTAATCCTCGAGGATTGGAAGATCATCGAGGGGTACATACTTCGTGGTGAAGCGGATCTACTCTCCGAGAGACAGACCAGATATCTGGCCGCCAATACGAAGGGTGCCGGCCATGGCAAGGATGAACGCACCCAACCATTCTCGGACAGACCCGCCAAACAGAGATCTCTCTCGTTCAAGGCACAGTTCATGACGACACTGTTCCATTCCCATCCGGATGTGAACGAGACGTTCCTGGAGCCTCCTCTCATCGAGAATGATGATTCCGACACCATCTTCAAAGGCACTTGGTCCGAAGACCAGACGTTCGAGGAGTATGTCTTGGCCCGTTTCGACAGGTTCATCGGGAAGACCTGTCTGGAGATTGAGGGGATGCTGGACATCGAGTTGAACGAGTCGTCTAAACAATACTACTACACCCTGACCCTAGCCATGTTGGACGTGTTCGGCAAGAAACACGTCAAGGAGTTCGACGAGGCGGGTATCATCATCAAGACCGCCAGGATCAAACTCAACGGTCAGCCCAAGGAGAGCATGTCATTCCCTGCATTCAAGTACGAGGAACTGGTGGATCAGACCTGGGAGACCAGCGACTTCTACTCTCAAATCGACCATGAGTTCCTCATACCTGTTTTCCAGTTCAACACATCGGATCCAAGGAACGAAGGACGTAAGGAACTGACATTCAGGGGTGCGTTCTTCTGGTACGTCCCGGATGAGGACTTCAGGGTCATACAGAAGGTCTGGGAAGATACTCGGTCGAAGGTCTCCAGGATGGATTTCGACCATTTCATTGGGGCGAGCGATCGTCGCATCGCCCACGTGAGACCACATGGTCGGAACAGCAGGGACACATATCCGTTCCAGGGTGGCAACTACGTCAAAAGGAGCTTCTGGCTCAACGACAACTACCTGAAGGATGTCATCAGAGATGGCCTGAACAGATTGAGGTCACGGAAAAAGGGCTGATAGGCGACCCCTCACCGCATCCGGATCCTTCAACTCACATTCCCATATGGTGATGACCGTCCACCCGAGGGCCTCCAGAGCCCTCGTCTTCTCGATATCACGCGCCACATTCCTGTCGAACTTCTCCTGCCAGAACTCCGTATGAGTCTTCGGGAGAGGGAGGTTGCAACGCGGACAGCGATGCCAGAAGCAACCGTTGACGAATATGGCAATCTTCCGCCCAGGATATGCGATATCAGGCCTGCCCGGGACCTTCTTCCAATTCAAACGATACCCTGGATATCCAATCTCACGGAGGATCCTGCGGACCTCCTGCTCCGGTCCCGTATCCTTCCCCTTGTTGGCTTTCATGACCTTGCTTGTCACCGCGTTCGTAGGTTCGGGATTCCGACCTGTCATCTTCCTACTCTCCCGGATGTGCTCCGACTGGCATATTGGACCTGATTCATTGATCTTGATCCCGACATACATGATGCTTCGAACCAGGACCAGACGACTACTCTCCATCTCATAGAGAATGAATCGGACGAAATCATAATCATTATGATTCCAGGACATTGTCATCGGGATTCGGTGAATCCAGATTGATATCCTCCTTGATGCTGTCGAGCCACATGTCGATGTTCTCGGACGAATAATGCTTGGACCTCAATATCCTGACTATGTCACGACCTGTAATCAGGATTATCGGATGACCGTCCTCCTTCACCTCATCATATGCCTGCTTGGAGATGTAGCTGGTGGTAATCATAATTCCGAACTGCCTGTATTTGATCCTTGAGATCAACCGGGACATCCATCTTACCCCGACACCTTGATTGGACCCATACAGTTTGGCTTCCAATGAACATTCCATGGATATCCCACATTCGTTGGATCCGGCACGATACAGCCCTGTGGCATCACGTCCACCATCTCTCCATGGGCGGGTCACATCAAACTCCGAGAAATGGGGGTCCATCATCTGGACTATGCGCACCGCACAATGCTCGAACCCTTGAGGAAAATCCTCATACCGTTTCAAGATGGCATTGATTATTGCGATGCCTTCATCATCGTTGGGTAGTTGGGCCTTCACCCCTGGCCACTCCTGAATCCTCCTTGCCATCAACGGTCTGATTCCGATGCGCCCTCTCCTGTGGAAGTTCAACCATACCTCTGGGGCCATCCTATCCGCGTCAGGATCACCACTGACACGGGCTTCGAGCCATTCCTTGGAGATAGGGTCATCCCCGGTATCCAGGACGGTAAAGTATGCTTCATAGTTCTGGAAACGCTCAGAACCCATGGTCCTCCAGAATGCGACAAGCTCCTGGTCCTCTGTGAAATCCCGGCATCCTGGGACCGCCAGTCCCAGAAACCTAACATCACGACCGTGCTCTTTCTTGAATATAAGGATGGGTGGGATCCTGCTAACCTGTTCGGGATCATTAAGCCATTCATACAGATTACGTAAGACCAGATTGCCCTTCTTCACCGTATCATGGAGCTCATGGCCGGGTTGCCTGTTGTCCCCATAGTATCTGAAGATGCCGGTCTCATAGTTCATATAGTCTGGCCATTCAATCTCGGACATGGTCGTGTACAAAGTGAGATAGGCAAACTCGGTCTTTGAACCCTTGACGTATGTCTTGCGGAATCCACCGCTATTCTCGGTCCTTGGCAGAAGGTTGCTCAGGACCTCGTCACCCATATTCTTCTTGTTCCCACCCTTGTATAAGGCATCCACTATCAAGGGAGCATCCTTGAGCTCCTCGAAGGTGAACGTATTTGCCATATCCGCATATACGGATATTGCTGCTAAATAGCTACCGGAGAGGCTCCGAAGTCGGACTCCTCTCATTGCAGGACCATTCTGGATGCCGAGAAACACCTCTCAGAATGCTCGAACTATCCAGAACATGATACTCGGATACAATCATCCCGGATTACAACCGAGATCTGTCCCCTGCCATACGGTCCACATCGATCTTCATTGATGGTGGCTACACATTCATAGGTATTCGATGGAGTCCAGGAATTCGACGATTGTCTTCCCTTTGATCCATATGTTCTGTCTGTACATACGGATCCCGTTGACCTCCTCCGTCTTACGGCTCGAATCCTGGCCCGTCCCTCTGATGAACACGGGATGGTCCCTCGATTTGGGAAGGTTGATGGTCGTCGATACGGTTCCGTTCTTGTTGATTATCAAGGATCCGTCCTTCCTGCGCCTCTCGGTCTCACGAAGATGTCCACTCCATACGATGCGTCTCGTATCCTTCCATGTCCTGCGCACCTGTTTCTTGATGAAGGACATGGGGAATACAATCTTCTTGAATCCAAGGAAACGACTGCTGAGCAGATTGTCCTTCTCGGTTTCCTGGAAGACGATGGCAAGGAAGCTGTTGTTGACGAAATAATCGAAGATCCCCGAGTCCTGGAACTGGATGCCCTTGTCCAGGAACTCATCGAAGTCGATTCCCATGAGTTTGGTGGATTCTGTGGGGCCGCCTCCGGGATTGAGCACTATGGAGAACGGCAGGATGCTGCACCTCTCCAGGATTCCTATGTTCCTCATCTTGGTGGTTCCACCACCTAGCATGCTGATCACAATCTGCTCGGAGACCGACTTGCGGGCCCTGGCCACACTCACATCCAAGTCTTCGGCCAGTTCGCGGATGGTCCGACCACGATACCTTTCACTGGTGGCATGGCACAAGGCCTCCAACTCGTCAACAGATTCGAAGTCGCTCAGGTTGCCCTCCTCTGCACTGCGACACCTGCCGAAATGCTGCCTGACCATGTCCGTCACGAAGGCCCTCTTGAACCTGAAGCGAGGAGGATTCGGCCATTTCGGTGCGGTATCCAGACAGAGAAGTGATCCGCGGAGCTCTGATGACAACCGAGGGTACTCCATCTCGGGTTTCTCATATGTCTCGTCAATGGTCCTGATGAAATCGCGGATCAGCGTCCAATCATGTTCGATCTTCCTGATGTCATCCTCACTGAACTCATGCAGTTCGTATCCCTTGATGGGGAACTCCGCATAGTCAGCGGCCTGTGTTTTGCCCGAGGGATTCGACATATAGAGGTAGTAGACAATCAGCATGTGGTCGATCTTCTCATAGAATGGAGATGACAGGAATTCCTGCGAACCAATCGTCTTTATCGAAACAGCTGTGATGGTCATAGGCTCTTTGGCGATGAACATCTCTTTCGTTCCCTTCGATTCGGGATCCGCCACCACCCCTGTGACCTTGACCTCTGTCTCTATGCCATCGACAAGTATGTCCGGCGCATTCCTGCTGTTGGGTCTGTATCCAAGGACAGAGCGTTCTATGATGTCCCCTGCTATGCCTGTGATCTTGGGATGGGTTTTGGTCCGTTCGAGGACGTTCCTGCTGTCGACCTCCATCAGGGTCTTGCCAACCGCATGGTTGAAAATGTCCTCGATCTCACTTTTCGTGAATATCTGTTCATCAGGATATTCATGCATGTCCGATGTCCACAATCCCTATTTTTCCTCAGATCGTTAAACAGAGACGGGGATGAACCCGGACCCCTGGTCCAACGATTTCCTTCTGGAGCTCAGGACATGATGTCCTTGAAGTGACCCTGCGAGATCGCGTCCTTGATCTCCATGGCCATCCTGGCCCCTGTGCTCAGACCCGGGTAGATCAGGTCCGCATAGGGCGAGCCGGAGATGAACGGGTTGGTACCGGCGACGATCCTGGTGGAGATCTCGAAGACCTTGAACTGCAGCTTGTCGTTGACGACCGTCTCCAGACAGAACGGACCCCACATGCCCCCGAAGAGCTCGTAGGACTTGTTGACGATCTTCTCCGCCATCTCGAACGCCTTCGGCAGCAGCGACTCCCTCAGGACCACCGGCGTGTTCCCGGTGACCACGAACGAGGGGTACAGGCCGTGCCTCTTGGACTCCTCGATGGATCCGAGCTTGTACATCTCGTCGATGTTGGACTCGTCGCGCCTGTCCATGGACAGCAGCTCCAGGGACCCTCCCTGCTCGCATCTGTACCCGTCGGTCTTGTACGGGTCGTAGAAGAAGTGCATGTAGTACCTGGTACCGAGGCAGTACTCCTGGATCGTGTACGGCTGGGTGGGGTCGATGGACATCTTGAAGTCGGGGTAGTCCATGGCGATGAAGTAGCCCCTTCCGCCCTTGGCGCCGTGGTACTTGACCATCACGGGCTCGTCGATCTCCCTGGCGTCCGTTATGAGACGGGGCATGGGCACTCCGGCGCCGGTGATCCACTGCCTCTGCATGTCCCTGTCGGACTCCCAGTTCAGGACCGCGCGGTTGCCGTACGAGGGGACCTCCATGTCGGAGAACCTGCGGGACCCCATGTACTCCACGAAGGAGCCGTGGGGGATGATGATGACGTTCCTGTCCAGCAGCTCCCCGGTGCGGTCGTCGAAGTCGTCGAAGTCCTGGTACCTCAGGATCTCGTCGGGCTTGGCCAGGGGGAACGCGTCGTAGTACTTCGTGCTGTGGGTTATGGTGAGCCCAAGGGTCTTGAAGCCCATCTTCCTCGCGCCGTGGAAGATCTGCAGGGACGAGTGGGAGCACAGCGTGGCGATTGTGATGTCGCTGGTGTCGTACCCGTCCAGAATCTCTTCGATCTTGCTCTTGGGAACCATATCCAGGGATTGCGCTCATACCTATAAATCATTCCATCCCGGATTCGACTGGACACGGCCGATCTGAGGGCGTGTCAGGACCGTCTCCCGAAATTACTAGAAATTACTAGAAATTACTAAAATGGTAATTCCGAGGTCTGTGACGGCCCGTGCTCACATTAATTAGAGTAGTCGGCATACGGAGGATGTCCCTCCGCGGAGGGAGGTCGATACATTGGACATGACAGAACTAACACCCCATATCGAAGAAATGAAAAGGGTGCTCGGAGACAAGATCGACGAAGAACAGCTCATCGCCGAGCTGAACAAGTACCTCAACGATTACCACGTGAACATCGAGTCCGCCAAGCGCGGGATCATCAGGAAGTACGGCGGGTCCGACAGCTCGTCCTTCGTCACCGCGTCCTCGGTCGTCAAGAAGATCGCGGACCTGTCCGGGACGGAGCAGAACGTCGACGTCCTGGCGAAGGTGGTCTACGTCGAGAACAAGAACATCACCGTGAAGGGCCTGAACAAGACCATCGTCTCGGGGATCCTCGGGGACGAGACATCCACCGCGTCCTTCACGCTCTGGGAGCCCGGCAGCGTCATGCTGGAGAAGGGCTCCGTCTACTACTTCAGGAACTGCTACTGCAAGCTCTGGAACGACAGGGTCCAGATCAACCTCGGCAACCGCGGGAGGGTCGAGCCCGCGACCAACGTGACCCTGAACGTGCCCGAGCGCACGATATCGCTCTCCGCCCAGGAGTGCAAGATCGGCGACATCCGCGAGGGGATGGGCAACGTCACCGTCACCGGGAAGGTCCTCTCCACCGAGGCCAGGAAGATCACCGTCAGGGGAGAGCAGAAGACCGTCTACTCCGGACTCATCGCCGACGACACCGGCAAGATCCAGTACTCCGCCTGGCACGACTTCGAGCTCAAGGTCGGGGAGACCATCTGCGCCAAGAACGCCTACATCCGCTCGTGGAAGGGCATACCTCAGCTGAACATGGGGGACCGCTGCGAGGTCAGCAGGGTCGACGCCGTCTTCGACACGGTCGACTCCGGGACCACCAGGAAGACCGTCGCGGAGATCGCGAGGATCGGCGGAGGGCTGGACATCACCCTCGAGGGCCTCGTCGTGGACATGAAGAACGGAAGCGGCCTCATCAAGAGGTGCCCCCAGTGCAACCGCTCCATCCTCAACGGCGTCTGCACCGCCCACGGACAGGTCGAGGGCGTGCCGGACCTCAGGATGAAGGTCGTCATCGACGACGGGACCGGCGCGATCGGCGCCATCATCAACAGGGCCGACACCGAGAAGCTCACCGGCGTGTCGATGAAGGCCGCCGAGGGCCTCGCCGCGGCAAAGGGCGAGGGGGTCGTCGCCAGGGAGATCATGGGAAGGATGCTGATGCACAGGATCACAGTCACCGGCAACGTGATGAGCGACGACTACGGGCCCAGCATGATCGTGAGGTCCGCCGAGCCCGTGGAGGTGAACCTCCAGGAGGAGGCAGAGAAGCTCCTCGAGGAAGTGGAGGCGGCGATATGAACGCCAGGGAGACCGCATGGAGGGTCTTCGCCACGGAGCTCAACAGCTCCACGCTGGAGATCAAGGCGACGGAGGAGAAGATGCCGTCGTACGTCGTGTCCCCCCTCGGGGCCAAGATGAACAGGGTCCTGATCGCGGGCGTCATGACCGAGAAGGAGAACATCGGGTCGCCCGACGAGCCGATGTGGAAGGTCAGGATCCAGGACGTCAGCGGGAACTACTACGTGAACGTCGGAAGGTACCAGCCGGAGGCGTCGGCGGCCATGGCCGACCTGGAGGCGCCCTGCTTCGTCGCCGCGGTCGGAAGGGTCAGGACCTACACCACCGACGACCAGAGGGTGTTCGTGTCCGTCAGGCCCGAGCACATCATCAGGATCGACGAGCAGACCCGCAACGAGTGGCTCCTGGAGACCGCCAAGTCCACCTGGAGGAGGCTGAAGAACGCCAAGACCGTCCTGGGCATGCCCGACGCCAAGGTCCCGGACCTGCTGGCGATGGGTATGACCGAGGCGGAGGCCGAGGGGCTGCTCTACGCCCTGGACAACTACGGGCAGCTGCCCGACTCCGCGGCGTACCTGAAGACCATCCAGAACGCCCTCCGCATGCTGCTGCCCGAGAGGGACGTCGACTTCGGGTTCCCCGAGGACCTCTCCGACGAGCCGGACGAGATCGACATGGACGGCTCCGGCTCGGACGAGCACAACCACGGCCAGCTGGAGGACATCATCCTCAACATGCTGGAGGAGCTGGACACCGACGGCAAGGGGGCCCCCAGGGACGAGCTGGAGAGGCGCGCCGAGGCCGAGGGCATCAGCAGCATAGAGCTCGAGGAGATCTCCAACGTCCTCATGGACAAGGGGCTCGTCTACGAACCCAACCTCAGATACCTCAAGCGCATCTGAATCAGGAAAAACGGGGAGGGGGACCCTCCCCCACTTAATCGGTTTCTCAGATCACTGTATCTTGTCGAGCTCGCCCTCGAGCTGGTCCTGGTACTCGACGAAGGCCAGCTTGCTGGTGAGGATGGTCCAGAAGGCGAACATCCCCATGAACAGGGCGAACAGTCCCATGGCACCGGTGAACATGGACACGATGCACAGGATCACGGCGATCCAGTACTTCGTCCTCTTCCAGCACAGGACGGACGACACGATCCCGCAGAGAGATGACAGGATGTACGCGTATCCGGCGATCTGGAAGACGTCGGTGAGCTGGGATGCCGTCCATCCGTAGTAGTCGACGTAGTCGGCGTACAGGGGGTCGGTCATGATCATGTTGACGATTCCGTCCAGGTCCACGAGGATGTAGATGCCTATGATGAGGAAGGGGATGGAGTAGATCAGCATCAATGCGATCGCCCAGTTCAGACGGAACTTTATCACATCGCGGATCTCCTGTTTCTCCGCCTCCACCTGCTCAGGGTTCCTACCGGGGACCCTGGCTCCGCATGCCGGACAGAACTTGGCGTCGGCCGCGAGGAGCTGGCCGCACTGGATACAGAAGTTCTGGTTGTCCATGCGGAGTAATCTGCCTGGGACTATAAAGCTTAGTTCAGGAAGACGGCCGATGCGTAGCCCACCACGGCCCCGGGATCCATGCCGAGGGAGTCGTAGGAGTCCGTGTGCCTGAGCACCCTCGCCTCCGCACCCTCGGACCACAGCATGGCCGTGGCCGTCGGCCCGTATCCGCACATGGAGACCCTGTTCCCGTAGACCGTCCTGTACATGCCCTCCACATCCATCGCGGCGATCCTGTCCAGCACCATCCCGTCCAGCCTCCCGGCCTCCTCCTTCGGGATGTAGTGCGACATGTCCGTTGATGCGATGACGACGGCGTCGCGGTCCGAACATGCCTCCCTGAGGACGGACGCGAGCTCCGCGGCGGCCCTGGGGGACTGGTCCCCCATCGTGACCGCCACGATCGACGGGTCGGGGTCGATGTACTGGATGAACGGAACCTGGACCTCCACGGCATGCTCCCTGGCGTGAGCGCGGGGATCGTCGGCGAACACCTCTGACAGCCTGGAGCAGACCTCCCTGTCGCTCCTGCACACGCCGAGGGGCGTCGAGAAGTCCTCCGAGCATATCACCGTCCTCCCCATGGCGGTCCCGTAGTGGTCCGGACCGATGATCACGTACAGGTCGGGGAGGCCGTCCTCCCTCAGGGCACGGTAGGCGTGCGCCGCGGTCATCCCCGAGCAGACGTACCCGGCGTGAGGGGCCATGATCCCCGAGATCCTGCGGTCGGAGCCGGCATCCCCCGGCTCCCCCGGACCCAGCGGATGGGAGAAGCACCATCCGATCATGTCGCGCAGGTCGTCAGGGTCGGCGGGGTAGAAGCGTCCCGCCACTGCAGGGAGTCTCATGAGAATGGGGTAAGGGGTTTGGGAAGAAGTTTCTTTGTATCGTGATCAGACCAGCTTGGCCTCGAAGTCCTCGATCTCCATGTTGAAGTCGTTGGGGTCCTTGAGGTCGCCCCTCTCGAAGAGGACCTGCCTGGACAGGAGCCAGTAGATGCAGGCCAGGGCGCGCCTTCCCTTGTTGTTGGTGGGGATGACGAGGTCGACGTTGCGGGTCTCGTTGTTGGCGTCGCACATGGCGATGATCGGGATTCCCAGGTTGAGGGCCTCGTTGAGGGCCTGCTTGTCCGCGGCGGGGTCGGTGATGACGATGATCTCCGGCTCGATGAACGCGGGGTTGGTGGGGTTGGTCAGGGTTCCGGGGACGAAACGTCCGGCGAAGGCGGGGGCTCCGATGGCTTTGGAGAACTCCCTGGCGGGCTTCTGTCCGTACTGCCTGGCGGAGACCACGAGGATCCTCTTGGGGTCGTAGCGGCTCAGGAAGGAAGCGGCGGCCCTGATCCTCTCATCGGTCTTCTTGACGTCGAGAACGTACAGTCCGTCCTGCCTGACCTTGTAGATGAAATCCTTCATGTCGGCGGATTTCTGCTGGGTACCGATGTGTACTCCGGATGTCAGGTAGATGTCTTCTGCGACCAGAAGGTCGGCGTTGTTCACAGGTTGGATTTCCTCGTCGGTCATCTGAAAGTCTCCTTTAGTTTCTTACGACAGTGATAGGAATGAGATCCTTGTCAAACTCCAGCATGGCGATGTCGATGGGGTCCAGCATGTCCTCGGGATAGTCCACGAGCACGGGAGCCCCATATGAGATCTGCAGCGCCCTGGCGCCGATGATCCTTGCCTTCTCGAATCTTGTGTACTTCATATGGGTCACCATACGGGATGTCCCGCCCATGAGGGATGTCGCATATAAACCTATCCCTACCTGTTAGTAGGAATAACTAGTAACGCTCGCGCGTATTATAGGGAGACGCGCCGGGAACGGACAAGCGTTTTCAACCAGGACCGCATCCACGGGGGCATGGCAGAGGAACTGGAGGTCTGCGCGGCGGCTTACTTCCGCAGCATTGGAAAGGATGTGACGACCACTGAGGAGTTCGTCATGGGCGCGTCCCTGGAGCTCAAATGGATGTCGCCGTCCGACGCCAAGCTCCTCCTGGCACTCCTCGTGCGCAAGGGGATAGTCTCCCAGAGGGACGGGTACGTCCGTCCCGCGACCGACCTGTCCGCGGTCGACGTGCCCCTGGCATACCGCCCCCCGAAGGAGCTGACTGAATCGCTCCATGCGAAGAGCCAGACTGACGCTCCCGCGAAGAAGGCGGAGAGGCCTGCGGCGCCGGCGGACGTTTTCCCGGCCCTCATGGAGAGGGCGGTCGAGTCCGGGATGGAACGCAGGGACTTCATTCAGAACTGCAACAGGATCCAGAAGAGGTTGGACATCGAGATAGGGATCGCGGCGCTCATCGTCCTCAGGGACGCTGGCACTGATGTCTCCCCCTACCTCGACGCCGTTTATGATTCGGTCAGGACGAGCTGAGCTCACTCCTTCTTGATGAAGTTGGCCAGGGTCATCTTGTCGGACCTGGACCCGCCGACGGTGGTTCCGGACTGGACGGTCTCCATCAGCTTGATGTCGAGGGCCTTCTCGATCTTCTTGATGAGCTTGTCATCGGGGATCTGGTTGTTGGCCTCCACCTTGGCGAGCAGTCCCTTCTTCTCCTGGATGGATGCCGCGAACTGCTCGAGGTCCATACCCCTCGCCTCGCGGGCCGCCCGGATGGCCCCGCCGTAGTCGTCGATGAGCTCGACGGAGGTCGTGCCGGCGTAGATGTCCTTGGACTTCATCCTCCTCTCGCGCCTCTCGAGCCTCTGGTCGATGACAGTCTGGCTCACCGGGGCCCCACCGGAGGACTGCGCCCTGTAGTCCTCGCCGAACTTGGCGCATCCAGGACATACGTTGAGCTTGGTACCCTCCACGATGACCGCACGTGTCTGCGGAACGTCCTTACCGCACATCTCGCAAATCATGCGGGTCCGTACCGATGGCATCGTAATTAAATTTCATCCTGAACGCGCGCGCCACTCGGAAATCGTTATAATATATGTCCCCGTTGACCGTCGGGAGGACACATGACGGATACGAACGACGAGGTTTCTGAACTGAAGGCGAAGATCGTCACACTCGAGGAGAGGAACGTCAGGCTGATGGAGGACCTCCAGAACGCCGAGACCGAGAAGCGCTACTCCGAGAGCGAGCTGTTCAGGCTGCAGAAGGACATCTCCAGGCTCAGGAACGAGCTGGAGAGGCTCAAGAGCCCGCCGCTCATCATCGGGGCTGTCAAGGACGTTCTGCCCAACAACCGCGTCGTCGTCAAGAGCTCCACGGGACCCGACTTCGTGGTCTCGGTTTCGGAGTACGTGCCCGAGGCGGAACTCGTCCCCGGATGCAGGGTGTCCCTCAACAAGCAGACGCTGTCTGTCATGGACGTGCTGCCCGCCCCGATCGACCCCGTGGTCTCGGGAGCGGAGATCATCGACAAACCGGATGTCACCTACGACGACATCGGAGGCCTGAAACAGCAGATGCTGGAGCTCCGCGAGGCCGTGGAGGACCCGTTGCTGAGGCCCGAGCTGTACGCGAAGGTCGGTATCGAGCCCCCCAAGGGAGTCCTCCTTGTGGGTCCGCCAGGAACCGGTAAGACCCTGATGGCCAAGGCCGTGGCGCACGCCACCCAGGCGACGTTCATCAGGCTGGTCGGATCGGAGCTCGTCCAGAAGTACATCGGAGAGGGCGCCAGGCTCGTCCGCGAGCTGTTCCAGCTCGCCAAGGAGAAGGCGCCGAGCATCATCTTCATCGACGAGCTCGACTCCGTCGGAGCCAAGAGGCTCGACGTCGCCACGTCCGGCGACAGGGAGGTCCAGAGGACCCTCATGCAGCTCCTCGCCGAGCTGGACGGTTTCACACCCACGAGCGACGTCAAGATCATCGGCGCGACCAACAGGCCCGACATCCTGGACGATGCCCTCCTGAGGCCCGGCAGGTTCGACAGGATCATCGATGTCGGACTCCCGGACCTGGACGGCAGGAAGCAGATCTTCGAGATCCACCTCGCCCACATGAACGTGGACAAGAAGATCTCCGCCAAGAAGCTCGCCGAGATCACCGAGGGCGTCTCCGGTGCCGAGATCAAGAGCATCTGCACCGAGGCAGGAATGCTGGCGATCAGGAACGACCGCGACCACATCACCGAGAAGGACTTCCTCAACGCGAAGGACAAGGTCCTGGAGGCCGGAAGGAACAAGGCGAAGCCCGCCCCGGCCTACATGTTCGGCTGATCCAACAATTTCACACGGAGGGGCGGAAGCCCCTCCTCGTTTATGACAACGGAACGGGCCGCGCCGACGGCCCTTCCGCCTCACTCCCTCTCGTTGTCCTCTCCGCCGAAGAACGAGAGCTGGGATGCGCCGTAGATCTCCTCCAGCCCTATGAAGTCCTGGGCGGACACGGCCCTGATCTCTCCGAAGACCCCGGTGTTCTCCATGGCCTTGAAAAGCTCCATCCCGACCACGGTCTGGGGTATGGCATCGGAGTCCAGGAGGTCCCCGTAGAGGACATCCGGCACTGAGTACCAGTCCAGCATCCTCTGCTCGTCGTCCTCCGACAGGGTGTCGCACTTGGACAGGAGGTTGAGCATCGGGAGCTGCAGCCTGAACTGGACGAGCGCCCCGAGGGTCATGGCCGAAATGAACCCGTTCGGCGTCCTGCAGAGCGAGGGATCGGAGAGGTACACGATCATGGAGTCCTCGCGTCCGAAGGCCTTGACGGTGACCTCGGAGGACTCCCTGAATGCGAAGAGCTCCAGCTGACCAGGGGTGTCGATGAGCGCATAGTCGGTCTTGTAGGTGTTCACGACCTCCATCATCTTGCCGATGTTGACAGCCATGAGGTCCGCCGCGACGATCTGCGCCCCGTTCGGTCCCAGGGAGTACTCCTGCATGACCTCGTCCAAGGAGATCCATTCGCGGATGTCCACATCGGGTTCGTAGGGGAGGGTGTCGGCACCGGGATCCATGTTGATCACGATGGAGTCCACCGCGGCATCGTCCAGCCAGTCCCTGTACGCTCCGACGAGTGTGCTCTTACCGCTACCTGCGGTCCCGACAAAGAACAGGTTCTTCACTTAATCCACGCTCCGTGGCATGAGCCACATAACCCCCAGGGACGAAATCAATATAAAAATTGGACTTCTACACGTCCTCTATGAATGTGAGTTATCGCCACCCCGGACCGTTCGCGGTCATCGGGCTCATCGCCGCATTCGCCCTGGCCATCGTCATCGTGACGGCCATCATGGGCGACCCGGCCTGGGTCTACGGGGAGAACATGCTGTCCGACCTGGGCGTCTCCGATGTCCAGAGCACAGCGGACCTCTTCAACTACGGGTGCATCGTGATCGGCATCCTCGTCTTCGTCTTCGGACTGGGCAAATCGCTCTGCGAGTCCAGCTGCAACCGCGCCAGCGGATGCATGCTCGCCATCTCCGGGATCTTCCTGATCCTCGTCGGCTACATCCACAGCGACTTCGGGAACGGGAACACCCACGACACCATCGCCATCCTTTGCTACCTCTTCCTGTTCATCGCCATGGTCCTCTCCGCCATCGGAGACTCCAAGGACGGATACAGGCTGAACTCCGCTCTGACCGTCGTTCTCATCCTGATCATCCTCGGATGCTGCGTCGGTATGAACATCGAATCCCTCGAGGTCATCACCACCGCCTGCGCCATCGTCTGGCTCGCCGGAATCAGCGCCAAGATGATCTTCACCTCGAGGAACACCAACTGAATGAGGTGCTAATATGTCTGCAATCCCCAAGAAAATGGTCTTCGGAGCCGCCCTCGGACTCATCGGAGGAATCATCGGCATCGCCGCCGTTGCCTGCGCATGGGACGGGACCCTCGACTCCCTGACCCTGGTCGGCCTCAACATGCTCGTCGCATGCATGTTCTTCGCCGTCGCCGGAGCGTTCACCAAGTTCACCCCCGTGCAGGGATCCACGATCCTCGTCCTTGCGGCCGTCTGCGAGGCCATGGTCATCCTGTCCATGCTGTACGAGGCGTCCTACGTCTGGCTGAACCTCATCCTCGCCGTCATCGGCGCTGTCAACATCCTGTTCGCCGCCTGCCCCACCGTCACTTCGTGGGTCGACACCAACAGGATCTGAACAGAAACGGCCCCGAAAGGGGCCTTCCTTTCCTTGATTCTACAAAACTTTGTGTAACTACCCTGTTTTCGGTGCCTTTAAATCGCCGGATTCGTTCTCCCCCTCATGGATGAGAAGTACTCCTTCGCGCTCAGGAAGCTCGCCCTGCTAGGGGCGATGGACGATTACATCGCCATATCCTCCAGGGAGCTCGGCGAGGCCCTCGAGATGAGCCAACAGTCGGCGTCCAAGAGGATTCTGGAGCTTCTGGACGAGAAGTACATCGTCCGCGACCTCGGCGCCCGCAGACAGCGCATCAAGCTGACGCAGAAGGGCATCGACGACCTGAAGAAGGAGTACAACGAGTATCGCAGGATCTTCGAGCTCACCGACCACATCACCATCCACGGCAGCGTCGTCTCCGGCATGGGCGAGGGAGGATACTACATCTGCCAGGACGGCTACAAGGCCCAGTTCCAGTCCAAGCTCGGGTTCACACCCTTCGAGGGCACGCTGAACATCCAGGTGGACCCGGAGGATGTTGGTAAGCTCGATGTCGTCAGGAGCACCGCGGGCATCATGATCAGCGGGTTCTCGAACGACGGCAGGAGCTTCGGCGACGTCATCGCCTACAAGGCCAAGATCCGCAACATCGACTGCGCCATCGTGGTCCCGGAGAGGTCCCACTACGTGGACACCATCGAGATCATCTGCCAGTACCACCTCAGGAGGACCCTGAGCCTGGAGGACGGCGACCACATCGACGTCAAGGTCAACATCTGATCCCGTCGAACGGGACCCTTATTCTTTGAAAATAAATTGACCGCCCCGCGAGGGGGCGGTCGCAATCAGTTTGTGAGCGAGGATATCACCGAGCGGAAGATGACCTTGCCGTCACCCTCCTCATCGGTGTATCCGCGGGTCCAGTCCGGATGCGTGAACCTTGTGATCACACGCTCCGGGTGGGGCATCATGCCCAGGACGTTGCCCGCGGGGTTGCAGATTCCGGCGATGTCCGACGGCGACCCGTTGGGGTTCCAGGGATACACAGCATCGGAACCGTCGGGACAGACGTACCTGAAGACCACCTGGTCGTTGTCCTCCAGCCTCTGGACGAAGTCCGGATCCATGCTCATGAGCTTCCCCTCCGCATGGGCGGACGGGATCATGAGCATCCTCTTCTCGGGGATGTCCCTCGTGAACAGGCACTTGCCGCGGTTGTCGTTCCTCAGCACGGTCGGACGGCACTCGAACCTGCCCGAGTCGTTGGTGTACAGGGCGGCGGTGGGCTGCTCCGACATGGTGCCCTCGAGGGCTGGGAGGAGTCCCATCTCCACGAGGATCTGGAATCCGTTGCAGACACCCAGGACGGGCTTCCCGGACTCCACGAACCTCCTGACCTCCGGACCTATGGCGGCCTTGATCCTCGCCGCGAAGATTGCTCCCGCGCGGACGTAGTCCCCTGCGGAGAATCCTCCGGGGAAGGCGAGGACGTCGTAGTCCTCCAGGTCGCGGCACATGTCCGCAGGCGCCTGCTTGATCAGCTGCTTCAGATGGACCTCCTCCGCCTGGGCCCCGACGGACCTGAAGGCGTAGGCCATCTCATCCTCGCAGTTCGTTCCCTCGATCCTGACGACGCATACCCTGACGTCCTCCGGCTTCATTCCGCAGCACCTCCCATTATATTCCAGATGGGATCGTTCCAAGCGCTCCTCATCTCATCGAGCGGGACGAACGTCCCGTTGTCCTTGATCTTCAGACCGTCGCCCTTGGTGATGCCGAGGAGCACGGCGTCGTCGCCCATGATCTCGGTGAACCTCGTGACGTCCATGCCGTCTACCTCCACGATCCAGCGGCTGTTGCTCTCGGAGTACAGCTTCCTCCTGAGGTCCATGCCGTCGATGCCCTCGAGAGATATCTCTGCGCCGACGTGTCCGGATATGCACATCTCGGCGACGGCGACGGCTATCCCTCCGTCCGAGCAGTCGTGGCAGCTCAGGACGATGCCCTCGTCCATCGCCTTCAGCAGCTCGTCCATGTACCTCTTGAGCGCGGGGATGTCCACTCCCGGGACCGCCCCCTGCTCCCCGCCGAACTTCCTGAACAGCAGGGACATTCCCATCTCGTCGCGGGTCCTGCCCACCACGAAGATGCAGCTGCCGACCTTCTTGAAGTCGGCGGTGACGGCCTTCCTGACGTCGTCGATGAGCCCGCATCCGAGGATCATCGGGGTCGGCAGGATGTGGTGTCCGCCGGGAGCCTCGTTGTACAGGCTGACGTTCCCGGACGGGATGGGGATGTTCAGCTCCCTGGCGATCTCGCCCAGGCCCCTGACGGCCTCCCTGAACTCGCCGAGCCTCTCGGGCTTCTCGGGGTTGCCGAAGTTGAGGCAGTCCGTGAACGCGTTGGGCCTGGCGCCGACGGCGACCAGGTTCCTGCATGCCTCGTCGATGCATGCCATGCCGCCCTTGTAGGGGTCGCCCTCGGTGAACCAGGGGTTGCACCCTATGGCCGCGGCGAGTCCCTTCATGCTGCCCTGCACGGGCATGAGCACGGATGCGTCTCCGGGGCCGGTCTCGTTGAGCGGCCCGACCATCGGGTGGATGACCGTGGAGGCGCGTACCTCGTGGTCGTACTGCCTTATGGCCCACTCCTTCGATGCGACGTTGGGGTCGGAGAGCAGGGACAGGATGACCTCCCTGTCGTCGGGGAGCTCCGGGAACCTCTCCCTCTCCTTGGTGTACACGTCCGGGAGGGCGTACGGCCTGTTGTAGACGGGCCCTCCCGTCAGGAACTCCAGGTCCATGTCGAAAATCATCTCGCCGTTCCAGAAGAGGCGGGTGCGCTTCTCGCTGGTGGTCCTGGCGATGGGTGTCGCCAGAACGTCCCACATCTCGAAGATCTCCAGGACCTTCTCGACGTTCTCCGGCTTGCATGTGCACATCATGCGCTCCTGCGACTCGGACACCCAGATCTCCCATGGGGCGAGTCCGGGCTCCTTCAGGGGCACGTTCTCGAGGTCCACATCGGCCCCGCATCCCGCATCCAGGGCCATCTCGCCCACGACGCAGCTCAGACCGCCGCCTCCGAGGTCCTTCATGCCTGTGATGAGATGCTTGGCGTTGACCTCGAAGCACGCGTGCATGACCGGCTCCTTCGTGATGGGGTCCCCGAGCTGGACGGCTCCCCTCGAGTCCTCGTCGGACGTCGCGGTGAGGTCCGCGGAGGCGAAGTTCACACCGTGGATGCCGTCGCGGCCGGTGCGTCAGCCGATGAGGATCATGACCTCCCCGGGGCCTCCTGCGTAGTTCCTGGCGAGGTCGGCGCGCTTGACGATCCCCAGGCACGCCACGTTGACGAGGCAGTTGCCCGTGTACTTCTCGTCGAAGAAGAAGCCGCCGGTGATGGTCGGGATCCCCACGCGGTTCCCGTAGTCCCTGATGCCGGACACGACGCCGTTCACCAGGTATCTGGGGTGCTTCACTCCCGGAGGGAGCTCCCCCTTCCTGTCGATGGGGCCGAAGCACAGGGGGTCGGCCAGTCCTATCGGCTGGGCGCCCATGCACACGACGTCCCTCAGGATCCCCCCGATGCCCGTCGCGGCTCCGCCGTACGGCTCTATCGCTGAGGGATGGTTGTGGCTCTCTATCCTCAGGGCGTAGCCGTGGTCGTCGTCGAAGACCATCACGCCCGCGTCCCCCCTGGACAGGATGTCGTCCCTGTCGAGGCCGAAGACGAACTCCTTCAGGATGGGCTTGGAGCTCTTGTAGCAGCAGTGCTCGCTCCACGCCTGCCCGAGGGCCTGGAGCTCCACGTCCGTGGGGTTCCTCCCCTCGCCCTGGAAGTACTCCTTGATCCTCTTCATCTCGTCGAGGGACAGCCCCAGGCTCATGTCCTTGGAGACTGACTCCAGGACGTCGTCCGAGGCCGACAGGATGTCCACGTCGTAAAGCTCGAACGGAACGTCACGTTTGATCATCGGTCCGGCCATCGTATCATCTCACGGTGACGCGGTAGTTCTGGATCACGGGATTGGCCAGGAGGCTCTTGCACATCTCCTCCGCCTCGGCCTCCGCCTTGTCGGCGGGGGCGTCGATGTCCACCTCGAACAGCTTCACTGTCTTGACACCGGCGATGCCCTGGAAGCCCAGGGACTGGAGGGTCTTCATGGTGTTCTTGCCCTCCGGGTCCGCGACCCCTTTCTTGAGCTCGATTCTGATCTCGACGATCGTCATGATGAACCGATGGCTCAGCTTTCTTATAAGGATGCGCGTGCCCGCGTCCACGCGCACGGATCCGCGGGCGGGCGCGTCCCGCCGCGCGGAGCCAATCATTATCAGATGTGCCAGACAATACGGTAACGATGACAGATTCCATCGTCCTCAAGGTCGCCATGGCCAGGAGGCAGTCCGAGGCCGGCTACGGCCGGGCCAGGATAGACACGGACTCCCGCAGGCAGCTCGGGCTGGACATAGGGGACACGATCGAGATCGTGGGCAAGCGGTCCGTGGTCGCCAAGGTATTCAAGTGCGACCCCGAGGACGAGGGGAGGGGCATGATATTCATCGACGGGCTGACGAGGACGAGCGCCGGGATCAGCGTCGACGAGAACGTCACGGTGAGGAGGTGCGAGCCGCTGATTGCCGAACAGGTCGTCCTGGCCCCCAACATACCTGACGGGAAGAAGATCAAGTTCGAGAAGGGGATCGAGGACATCTTCCTCAAGGGACTTCTGGCCAGGCCCCTGGTCGCCGGCACCGACATCATCGTGCCCAACATAGCGCTGATGGGCAACAGGTCGACGTTCACGGTCGTCTCGACGACGCCCACCGGCCCGGTCCTGGTGACCGCGGGGACGCAGATCGTCATCAGGGACTCCGCCAAGAAGCAGAAGGCCAACAAGAGCAACACAGGCCAGCAGATAACATACGACGACGTGGGGGGCCTGGACGAGGAGCTGAGGCGCATCAGGGAGATGATCGAGCTCCCGCTGAAGCACCCCGAGCTCTTCGACAGGCTCGGGATCGGCGCCCCGCGCGGGGTCCTCCTTTACGGACCTCCGGGGACCGGCAAGACCCTGATAGCCGAGGCGGTGGCGAACGAGTCCGGCGCCACGCTGTTCTCCGTGAGGGGGCCCGAGATCATGGGCCAGTACTACGGGCAGAGCGAGGAGAGGCTCAGGGACGTGTTCAAGGAGGCCTCCGAGAACACGCCCAGCATCATCTTCCTGGACGAGATAGACTCCATAGCCCCCAACAGGGACGCCGTCTACGGAGAGGTGGAGCGCAGGGTCGTCGCCCAGCTCCTGACCCTGATGGACGGCCTCGGGGACAGGGGGAACGTCATCGTCATAGGGGCCACCAACAGGGAGGATTCCATAGACCCCGCCCTGAGGAGGCCCGGCAGGTTCGACAGGGAGATCGAGATCGGAGTCCCCGGCAGGAAGGCGAGGACGGACATCCTGAACGTCCACACCAGGGATATGCCGCTCACCGACGATGTGGACATCGACGCCCTCGCCGGATTGACCCAGGGGTTCGTTGGCGCCGACCTTGCGGCCCTCTGCAGGGAGGCGGCAATGCGCTGCCTCAGCTCCCGCATGAGCACCCTGGATCTGGACAAGCCCGTGCCCTCGCAGATCCTGGAGGGGATGAGGGTGTCGATGGACGACTTCCGCGAGGCCCTGAACGACGTGGAGCCCAGCGGGATGAGGGAGGTCCTCGTCGAGATACCGAAGGTCACCTGGGACGACGTCGGCGGCATGGAGGACGTGCGCCGCGAGATCGAGGAGGTCTTCGTCCCTGAGGAGGGCAACAGCGCGTACGAGAGACTCGGCATCGAGCCCGGCCGCGGGATACTCCTCTACGGTCCGCCCGGCACAGGGAAGACCCTGATCGCCAAGGCGATAGCCAACGAGTCGGGCACCAACTTCATCTCGGTGAACGGCCCGGAGGTCGCCAGCAAATGGATGGGCGAGAGCGAGAGGGCCATACGCCAGATATTCAAGAGGGCCAAGCAGATGGCCCCGTGCATAGTGTTCTTCGACGAGATCGACTCCATGGCGCCCATCCGCGGGGGAGGGGACGGCTCAGCTTGGGAGAGGGTCGTCGCCCAGCTCCTGACCTCCATGGACGGAGTGGAATCGATGAAGAACGTGACGGTCATGGCCGCTACGAACAGGCCGGACATGATAGACCCGGCGCTGCTGAGGCCCGGAAGGTTCGACAGGCTCGTGCTCGTGGGCAAGCCCGACGGGGAGGCACGCAGAAGGATACTGGAGGTCCACACCAGGGACATGCCGCTCGACGGGGTGGACCTCGCATGGCTCGCCGCCTCGACCGACGGGTACGTAGGTGCCGACCTAGCGGCCCTGTGCAGGGAGGCCGCCCTGTGCGCCTATCGCGAGGACCGGGATGCGGACAGGGTCCGCCCGGAGCACTTCGTGAAGGCGCTGGAGAGGGTGGCCCCGTCTGTGGACCAGGCCACCTTCGACAGCTATCAGAAAATGGGGCGCGACATCAGGAGACGCCGCACCAGTTGGGACACCGCGCCGTTCTACGGCTGATCAGTGCCTTCCGCACGTGCACTCGTGGTCGCCCTCGCCGTGGTGGTTGCAGGTGACCTCCGAGCTCATGTCCAGGGTACCGTCGGCGAACGCCTGCGCCGCCGCATCCGCGCTCCCCGCGTTCCCGGAGCAGACCCTGATGCCGGATGCTTCCAGACCCTGCCTGGCGCCCATGCCGAGCCCTCCGCATATCAGCACCGAGACGCCCAGCTGCCTGAGCACTCCGACGAGTTCTCCATGCCCGCGGCCCTGGTTGCCGACGACCTCCGAGGCCACGACCTTCCCGTCCTGGATGTCGTAGACCTTGAACTGCTCCGTCCTGCCGAAATGCTGGAAGACCTCTCCGTTCTCGTATGTGACCGCTACCTTCATCGTCTCATCTCTGCGCTTATCCGTCACCATGGTGCATCCGGGGCATCTGCCGCCGCCGGCGCGGGGGCAACCGCTCCCGCACTTCTCCGCAGGACATCTCCCGCGCCTGACGGCGGTGCAACCCTCGAGATCCGGATCGCAGGGTCCGCGCTCCCACCCGGACATTGTCTGGAGGAAGTCTGCGAGCTCCCGGATGGCGTCCCTGTCCACGGAGAAGTGGGTGAAGTACCCCCTCCTCTCGGAGGTCACGAGGCCCGCCTCGCGGAGGACCCTCATGTGCTGGGACACTGCGGCGTCTGAGATCCCCAGCCTTCTGGCGATCGCTCCGGCGCATATGTCGTGGTTCAGTAGTATCGTCACTATCCTGAACCGGGTCTCGTCGGACATCGCCTTCAGGGTATCTGCGGGGTCGCCCATCGTAGCACCTTTCGTTTAAGCAATCACTTAAACAGATTCCTGGTATAAAGCAGGTTCCCCGGTGATGATGCGCCTGCCGGAGAAACTCAGAGGTCCTTGGCCATGTAGGGTAGGTCGTAGTCGAATCCCAGGGACCTGTAGTAGCCTCTGACACCCACGCCGCTGGTGACCCTTATCCTGGTCCTGCCGGACTCCCGGGCTATGCGCTCTGCCTCGGCCACAAGCTCCCTGCCGACCCCCCTGTGCTGCCAGTCCTCGCCCTCGTCGCCGATGGATGCGACCTTGCCGAAGACCTTGAGCTCCCTTATGGTGGCGGCCGGGTTGGAGTCCACCCTCCCCCTCACGTAGCCGATGATCGCGTCCTCGTACTCCAGGGCGATGAAATGCTCCGTGCCCCCGCAGGACTCGTACACCGTGTCCTTCATGGTAACCAGCGACGGGTCGCGCAGGACCGTGCCCCTGTGGCCTACCTCCCTGCAGCGGATGCATCTGCACTCCATGCCGTTGTCGCGCATGTAGTCGGCGACCAGCTGGCGGATGTTGCTCTTGCGTATGCCGGCGGAGATCTCGGTAACCGGTATGTCCCTCTGTATGCGCTGTATGCGCACGTACTCTGGCACCATCCCCTTCATCTCGGCCAGCAGCCTCGTCGCGGTGTCCTCCAGGTACGGGGAGTACTCGCCCCGCTGCCACATGTCGTACAGCTTGGTGCCTGCGACCACCAGGACGGGGTAGAACTTCAGCATGTCCGGACGGTACGCCGGGTCGTCGAATATCCTGCGGAAGCACCTCAGGTCGTTCTCTGGGGACGACCCGGGAAGACCGGGCATGATGTGATAGCAGATCTTCAGACCGTGCTCCTTGCACTCCCTGGTGCACCTGCGGACCTCGGCCGTCCCGTGACCCCTGTCCACGCCGGCAAGGACGTCGTCGTCCAGGATCTGCACCCCCAGCTCCACCCTGGTGGCTCCGAACGACATCACCCTCTCTATCTGCTCGGATGTGAATACATCGGGGCGGGTCTCGACCGTGAGCCCGACGCACCTGTGCTCTGAGACCTCGTTGAGCCTCTGGGCCTCCTCCAATGTCTCGGAGTCCGTGCCGTTCAGGGCGTCGAAGCACCTGCGTACGAACCACTCCTGGTAGTCGGGCTCGCGGCTGGTGAATGTTCCGCCCATGATGATCAGGTCGATCTTATCGGTCTTGTGACCGATCTCCGTGAGCTGGGTGACCCTGTCTGTGACCTGCATCCACGGATCGAACCTGTTCCTCCCCGCCCTTCTCGCGGCGGGCTCCTTACCGGTGTACGACTGGGGGGAATCGTTCTGGACCCCTCCGGGGCAGAAAGAGCAGCGGCCGTGGGGGCAGTCATGGGGAGACGTCATCACGGCGACGACTGCGACTCCGCTAATCGTGCGCGTCGGCTTCTTAACGAGGAACGGCGTCAGGAGCTTGCGTTCCTCGGGAAGGACGTTCGCGAGGATCTCCGAGTTCGGCGGCACGTCCCCGAAACCGTACGCCTTGCAGAGCTTCAGCTTCAGGTTCTGGAGCTGGTCACGGTCGGTGACCCTGCCGGTCTTGACCGCGTCTATCATCTCGCGGGAGAACGAGACTATGTCGGGCTCATCCGTAGAAGACGTTCCCTGCATCGGACTTCTTCTCCGCCTTCTCGGGAGCCGCCTCGAGCTGGTCCATGAGCACGATGGATGAGGCGGCGATGAACCTCAGGGTCCCGTCCACGTCGAAGACCATGGCGGTCTCCGTGCCGATGGCCGACAGCCCCTTGTACACGCCTTCGAACTCCCTGCACTCGTCGCGGGAGTACCTCCAAGAAACACCGAACCTCGCGCCGGGCGCGACCGTGAACTCGTTCTCCACTGAAAATCACCTCTTCTGGGTAAGCTCCTGGAAGTGTACGATGGTCTTGCGGTAGTTCTCCATGGCCATGTTCACATTCGCCTCGGTAAAGCTCCACGCCTTTGCCAGGTCGCCGAACCTGATGCGGTAGCCCTTGCGGATCTGACCGTCGTACTCGACGTCCATGGCCTCCAGGAGGTCCATCGACTTGAGCTTGTTTATGTGCCTGTATATCGTGGGCTTCGTGGTCCCGAGCAGGGAAGCCAGCTCCTCCACGGTCCATGCCTTGGAGGGATGGGCCATGAGATGGTCCATGAACAGGCGGTAGGGCACGCTGTCCCTGACGGTGATGGCACCGGTCTTGGGATCGTATCCCTTCGGGAGGTATCCGATCTGCACCAGCAGTGTCTCCGCTACGACGTTGACATCGTCGACACCCGTCATGGGAGTGTTGCTGACAACCTGCAGTTCGAACATTCCTCAACCCGAGGCGTTCACTGTTAAGCTGGTATATTAACTTTGTATCGGCTGTACATTAACCGTCAGACTACGTCCTTCAGTCTATCTATCGCCAACAGGACACTGGTCGTGGGAATGACGCGCGACACTGGTATCGAGAGGATCTTCTCGACGGTCGGTGCGACGATGGGCGCGCAGACGACTGCGAGGGCCCCGTCGCGCTCGGCGCGGACCGCCGCTATGATGGCATCCTCCACCGTGGAGACGGGATACTCCCTGATGTTGACGGTCAGGCCGTCCATGTCGACGGACTTGGGCAGGTTCTCCAGGACCGCGGTGAACGCGATCACGCCTATGAAATGGGAGTCCTCCGGTTCCATCAGGATCTTCAGCGATTTTATGACCTGGCGCACCGTGCGCAGGTTGGGCTCGCGCTTGTCCTCTAGTATCTTGTACATAGTGCTCTGGGAAATCCCGGAGAGCTGACAGAACTCGTTGAGTGACATGTTCAGCTCGTCGTCGAGGATGCTGCGGAAGGCCTTCTGGAACCCTCCGTCCTCCCTGAGCATTCCTGAAATCAGATCCGCTACGGTCATCTCTCTCCCTTCGCATAAGCGGCCGCGTTCGTGCCCGCGACGCATCCCTGGCCCACGGCCTTCGCGACCTGCCACGGCCTGCCGGTGACGTCGCCGCACGCGTATACGCCGGGGACGCTGGTCGCGCAGTCGCAGTCGACCTTTATCGTGTCGTCCATCTCGGGCATGACGTCCAGGTCCATGGCCAGATCGGCGGACGACCTGGCCCCCAGCTCTATGAACACGCCGTCCGTAGGTATCAGCGTGCCATCCTCGAGCTCCAGGGACTCGACCTTCCCCTCGCCCAGGATCGCCTTGGGCTTCGACCCGTACATCCTCACGCCGGCTGCCTCCGCCTTGGCGACGAGGGCCGGGTTGGCCTGCACGTCCCAGGCGACCCATGACGTCTCGGACGCGTAGCCGGTCATCATCTCGGCGGACACGGCGGCCTCGGACTCGTTCCCGACTATGACCGCCCTGCGTCCCCTGTAGAAGTTGCAGTCGCACACGGCGCAGTAGCTCACGCCCTTGCCGAAGAGCTCCTTCTCGCCGGGGATGCCCAGCTTCTTCCTCGAGATGCCGGTCGCGATGATGACCGATCTGGCGTTGACCTCGGTCCCGTCCTCCAGTCCGAGACGGAACGCTTCCCCCTCCCTCGAGGCCGAGATGACGTTCTGCCCGAGGAAGACGGCGCCTGTGGACTCGGCCTGCCTCATGCCCTCGGCTATGAGCGCATCCCCCGAGACCCTCCCGGTCCCGAAGTAGTTGTCCATCTCCGTACCCGCGGCGGCGCTGGCCGCCGCCTTGCCGGCTACAAGAACGGACACCTTGCGCCTCGAGGCGTGGATCGCTGCCTGCACCCCTGCCGGGCCGGAGCCTATGATTACGACGTCGGCGTCCATCAGAGCGTGGCCACGTACTGGAGGATGTCCTCCTTGGGCCTGAGTCCCACCAGCGCGTCCACGAGGACCCTGTCCTTGAAGACGAGCAGGGTGGGGATGGCGTTGATGTTGAACCTGATGGCGATCGCCTGGTTCTCGTCGGTGTTGAGCTTGGCGACACCGGCCTTGCCGGCGAGGTCGTTGGCGAGCTCCTCTACGATGGGGCCCATGCGCCTGCAGGGTCCGCACCAGGGCGCCCAGCAGTCGATGATGGCGATGTGGTTCGACTCCACGAAGGAGTCGAAGTTGGACTCGTTCAGTTCTGTGACCATGTTAATCACTCCCGTATCATCTGATTGCTTATAAAGGGTTGAATCGAAATCATTTAGATAAGATTGTAACGCCTGGCCAGAGGCAGATCGGGATACTGCCCTATGCGGTCGGGGATCACGTCGAGGTCCTCCCCGTAGAGCGCCGAGAGCTCCGCGTGAAGCGCATCGATCCTGTCTGCACCGCGTTCGGCGCCCTTGTTCCTGAGCTTGTCGGAGGAGTGCGAGTGCTTCACGACCTTGTTGTCGCTGACCATGTTGTCCGCATGGGCCACGATCTTCTCCTCCAGGGTGCGCGGCATGTAGTCCGCGTCAGGCAGCCCCAGCTCCTCCACGTCCTCAGCGTCGAGACCCGCGCCCGTGTGCTTGCGGACGATGTCGACGATCGACTGCGGAAGGCCGTGCGCCTGGACGATCTGGGAGCCGATGTAGGCGTGCATGATCGAATGGTCCACGGAGCGGCCGATGTCGTGGAGGAGCGCCCCCGCGGCCACCAGGTCCGGGTCGGCCCCCTTCACGCGGGAGACTATCTCCTTCGCCACGGCCTCGACGGTGCAGCAGTGTATGACCACCCTGCGCTTGCATCCCGCCTCCATGAGGAGCTCGATGCACTCATCTTCACTCGGGATGGTGCTCGACAACGGTCTTCCCCCTCTCGTTGGGAACAACTTCGAGCTCTCCGCCGCGGTCGGCATAGAGCGCCTTGCCCTCGGTGAACCTGTCCAGGAATATCGCAAGAGCGGCTATCTCGGAGTGGGGCTGGTTGCCTACCGAGACGTTGAAGTCCGCACGCTGGTAGACCTCCGCTGGGACCTTCTCCGCACCCACGACAATCATGATGTCCTCGTCGCGCGGGATCTTGGGCAGAGCCTCGTCGACCCTCTGGCCGTACATCGTGAGGTGGACGACCTTCCCCTGGAAGTCCCTGATGGCCTCCTTCCAGCTGACACCGGTCTTGATGGTGTAGTCCCCTCCGAACCTCTGCACGACGCTGCGGATGTTCTCCTCCAGAACAGGATCCTCCGTGTCCACGTAGATGCCCTTCGCCCCGAGGGCCCTGGACGACAGCGCCACATGCGTGGTCACCCTCTTGTCCCTCTGCGGGCGATGGCCGATTCTCATTATCCAGATATCGGACATCGGAATTACTCTTCGTGGATCAGTTCTATTCTGTGTCCGCGGTAGTCCATCTTCACGGACCTGCGGACCAGGCTCTTGAGCATCGTCGATGAAAGTCCCAGCGACTCGGCGATGTCGCCTGAGAACCTTCCGTCCTTTCCCACCTCGGCCAGGATCTTGGCCTCTATCTCCGCGTACTCCGCGTCACTCATCATGGCGGCCGTTAGAACATCGCTGATCTCGTATACGGGCCACTGGGCGTTGATGCTGAAAGACGTGTAGTAGGTGTGGTACGACTTCTCGGGGTACCCGCCGTCCTTGGACAGCCAGCGTGTCTCGACCAGCTTCATCTTCTCGAAGAAGATGATGGCGTCCCTCCCCTCGGGGCCGAACTTCTGCTCGATCTCGTCCGCCGTTCTCCACTCCAAGGTCACTTCCTTCAGAACATCCCTTTTTACGGGTGTATCAACGGACCTCAACATCGGCACGAGTTCCGACGGCTCGTTGATGACCTTGATTCTATTCATGGTCATACTTCATACGTTCGAAAGTATATAATGAATTATTTGACCAACATCACTGCCAGTCCATAACGGCTCGATGGCGTTGTGACAACACTTGGCGGCAGAATGTGTCTGAAAGTAGACATCGTGTGCGGCCCGCCCCTGGGACGATCCGTGGACCACGCACCCATCCAGCGTCGCCACGGCGCGAAGGTTTAATACGAACCTCCCTAATTCGACGTCAATGAAAGCTGAGAAACAGCCCGAACTTAGGTGGCAGTGCCTTAACTGCTACAAGACCTACAAGGGTCCTGACGCCGAGCAGAAGGCGCTGGACTGCTGCGGTTCCATCGTCCAGGGATGGTGGGCAAACTACAACAAGTGGGGCAGACAGAAGTGGTACGGCCGCTGAGCCGGCACCCTCCCCAAACCCTTACTTTTTAACATGGATTATCGGAGATTATGCACGGGGGCGTGACATCGGTTGGCTGACAACAAGGACCCAGTGGGTTCGCTCATCGAAGATGTCGAACTCCTCGAGAGGCACATCTCCATTCTGAAGACGGTGAAGGGGAACCAGCCGGTCGGACTGATCAGGCTGTCCGAGATGACGGGAATCCCCAAGCACAGGGTCAGATACTCGCTCAAACTCCTGGAGCAGCAGGGGATAATCGTCGCGACCCCCGAGGGCGCGACGGTCTCCGACCGCTACGACGGCTTCATGAACGAGATCTCCAGCTACATCGACGAGCTGGCAACCAGGATAGGGAAGCTCAGGGAGCTCCTTTGACTACATCACTCTGGCAAATCGGATGGACTGATTCCCGTCCGGTCCAACAGTTCCTTTTCCCAACGTTCCAGATACTCGTCGGCCAAACGGTTGATTCTGCGGAGAATCAGTATGCTCACACCCATGCTCTCGCTAAGAAGGTTTAGTCTCTCGGCCATCCAGGTTATCCAGACCTCCTCCCCCGACTCAATCTGCACGAGGATCTCCTCCATCACCACCTTCCAGTCGACCTGATTCATCTCAATCAGCTGTATGCAGTCCTCTAAGTCTCCATTCCTACTCGTAATCGATTTGAAAATCAGGATGTCGCTTCCCGAGCATGACAACAGTCTGACGCCACCCTTGGAATAACGCTGCGCCGTACGGGACGCCATCTCCTCGGAGAGACCCAGTCTGCCACAGACCCTCGTGTCGAATAGATCTATCCTGAACCCGTCTTCGCGTTCCAGCATATCAGAGAGGTTCATCCGGGCATATTCCGCCCCGGGACGTATGAATTTGAATCCCATATCCATGAGCGCTGTGCACACTGCCGTGTATGCGGACTCTCCCCTGACGACAAGATCCACATCCTTGGTCGCAGCTTTGCTACCCATGAACATCATGGCACCTCCCCCAATCAGATACAAGTCCTAATCGGAACCGACTTTGCTGGATAGCTCATCCATCAAACTTGCTATACTGTCCGTGTTCGTTATCATCCGACCACGCCCCCTTCCATGCGGGACTTCACATCTCCGATCGTGGGCCAACGCGGTATCTTCTCCCCTCCTCTGATACGCCCAAAGATCTCCAGAAAGGCTGGATCCGCCTTGATTGCAGACTCGTTGCAAACATAGAACAATACAAGCAACAGCCTCAACCTGTAGTCGTCCTCCTTCTCCGAGATCGTGAATGCGTCGTCGAATGCTTTACTGATCCCAACCTGGTCCGGCGACGTCGTATAGTAGATCGTATCCAACCAAGCCTCTACTCCAAATTCTCCGAATACCGAGAAAGCGGTCTTCGTGTCACCCGTCTCCTCCTGGTACGAGTATAGGACTTCGTTGCGACTGTTCTTGTATATCACGGCACCTCTGACCACACGCGGATCCAGAACAGACCTCATGTCGTCCAAACTATCCAGCATCTCCCTGAGACCCAGCCACATGCGATCGTTGAGAACATACATACTACGGCCGGCTTTCATCGCCGCCCCGGAAGACACTGCGAGACCCAGACGTCTGAATACGGTTGCTCTGGATAGGTCCAACTTCTTCATGATGTCTTCCACGCTGCTCGGCTCCCTGATTTCCATAAGAATATCCAAACCGGAGTCTGCCAGAACATCGGCCCTCCTATCGGAAGGACGCATAAGAGCTGACAATCTCATTGATAGCGCATTGGAATTCAGTTTCACACCACGAGTGCATTCTAGTATCTGCTTGCATTTAAGACTTCGTATAATATCATACACTCTAGCATGTGTAATCCCCATAGATTCAGACAGGGATTGGACATCGGCTTTGCCGTTTGCCACATGATGTATCAGAATCAGCTCTGATTTTGTGAACATAGTCTCACATTACTTTATTCATTTAAATATTTTTAAAGTTGTACAAGACTATTAGCTATGTCGATACTGAAAAATCATAGAATAACACGTCTGCATCTGGTACGATAGATGCAAGAGCTCTTCAAAGAGTTACAGTTGAAATCTTATCATCACGACCCCCTGGACACCCCTAAACAACCGCCTATCGACCATTGTGAACTACTTCTATCACAAGACAATCAGGATACCGACAGAGGCGATGCGCGATGCCGGAGCTGCCAGAGATAGAGACGATCAAAAGGGCCATAGGGCCGATGCTCATCGGCCGCAGGATTACAGACATCGACGTAATACAGCCGAAGACTGTCGCCCGCCCGGATCCGGAGACGTTCCACGCCGCCGTCGTGGGGAGGACGTTCACCGGCCTGACCCGCAGGGGCAAGTTCCTGACCGCGGCCCTGGACGACGGCGGAAGGATCGTCATGCACATGAGGATGACCGGATGCCTGCTGGCCGTCCCCCGCGACCGCCCGAGGGAGCGGCACACCCGCCTAGTGATATCGATGGATGACGGCACGGAGCTCCGCTTCTCAGACCTGCGCAGGTTCGGACGCTTCTGGTACTTCGGAAACGGCGAGGAGGACGATGTCTCGGGGATGCGCGACCTAGGCCCTGAGCCTGACGACCCGTCGCTGACGCCTGACTATCTGGAGGACCGCCTCGGCGGCAGCCGCAGGGCCGTGAAGGACTGCCTGCTGGACCAGACGGTGGTGGCCGGGATCGGCAACATCTACTCCGACGAGATCCTGTTCGCCACCGGGATCGACCCTGCATGCCCCGCATGCCTCCTCGACCATGGGGACTGGGAGCGCCTGGCGGAGGAGATACCCAGATGCATCGGGTTCTTCGTCGAGAAGAACGCCGTGAGCCCCGAAGAGTGGATGGAGACCGACGGCAAGGACTACCGCAACACGCCCTACATCAGGATATACGGTCACGCCGGGAAGCCTTGCCCAGTCTGCGGGACGACACTGGTGAAGAGAACGGTCGGAGGACGCGGAAGCGTCCACTGCCCCAAGTGCCAGAGGACACGCAGATGATCGACGGGATGGTCAGAACACCTTGCGCATCCTGATGTGCGGGCAGTGCTCGTCCATGTACTGCTCCCCTTCAGCGGTGTACCCAAGCGACTCGTAGAACGGCATCGCCCGCACCTGGGCGGAGACGAAGACCTGCACGACCCCTCTGGAACGGGCCACGGACTCTGCCTCGCGCATTATCTCCGACCCCAGCGACCGTCCGCGGTAGGGCTTCGACACCGCCACCCTGCCTATCGAACACAGACCGCCGTCCTCCGGCACGATGCGGCACACACCGACCGGCACAGTGCCATCGTAGAGGACTATGTGGGTCGATACGGAGTCACGGTCGTCGAACTCCACGACGAACCCCTGCTCCTCGACGAACACCTCCTGGCGGATGCGGATGGCATCCTCGGTCAGATGGTCTGACACCTCGAACCTGAACATCGGATCCCCTGTGATCACTCGTGATCCGTCAGTCGATGCGGACGACCTTGACGCCTGCTGATGTCGCGCCCTGACGAACAGCGCCTTCGTTCCCGTCCTTGCTGACGTATACCTCGATGAACCCGTCCCTGAAGGCGACGTCCTTGACACCGTACTTGGACATGAGGTTGTAGCGGACGATCTCCTCGTCGATCTCGCCCTCGTAGCGGACGGCGAAGTAGTCCAGCCTCTCGATCTTGAATATCACGGGCCTGGTCCCATCGGCAGCAGGTGATCATGACCCTGTCGTCGTCCATCCATCCCCTCATTATGGAGCCACCCTGGAGTCCGGCGTAGATGTATCTGGACACCGCGTCCCAGAGTTCGGAGCAGTGCGGGACGTTGGGGCCGCCCGCGATGCCGTCGACCGGATGTTCCGACTTCACGAGGGTGTTCAGGCCCATGCACCAGAAGCTGTCTCTGTCATCATAGCGCTCGAAAACGAACTCGTCCCCCACGTTGTAGCAGGGGCACGGACCGGCCTCGGGATCCGCACAGTACTGCTCCTGGAGTTCCGGATACAACTTCTTGTCGATGACCGTCATCTTAACCTTGTGCTGCATGAGACATGCCTCCGTGATCGGATGATGGGCAAACGCACTTGTTGATGATAAGGGCTCGTTCGTAGCGCAAAATGCCCCGGGGACCCGAACCGGCACGGCCGGGCACAGGGCCGCCGGACAGCGACCGATCGATTGCATGAGGCATATGTCGGAACACACTCGACATGTGTGCGAACGGGAACCATCGTATCGAGCGAGATCCGAGTACTCTTTTCTGTTTTGTCATCGAATCCGCAATTATGTCCGACCTGAACATCGAGATCTCGAAGAAAGACGAACTCATCGTCGAACTCGTCAGGGCAGAATATATGACGATCCGCCTGAAGGAGAACATCAGGGAATTCGTCCAGTGCCCGGAAGCCAAATACCATCAGGACCGCTTCCTCATGAGACCGTCATACGAATGGGCGCGCAAGATTGCCATCTATGCCTATGACAACTGCGACAGCAAGAAGATGTTCGACTCCAGCGACCTTCTGGACTACGGGGTGGAGGATGTAGTCGGCGACTGCGTGTTCGACGAACTGTTCAAGTCAGGCTTTTTCGACGAAGTCGAAGATCCGGATAAAATCGAATCGGAGAGTTCCAGGTCCGATGTGGTTTACATCGACCACAACGGAACCTATCTGGACAGGATGAAACACAGTTTCTACGCCAACAGGTGCAGCCCGGACCGTTGGACGGAACTTAATGCACTGGACCCGTCCACTCTGGCGACGATGCTCACCGACACCATTTCCAGATATGAGGAGATTGTCGAGGGTTTGAAAAAGATCGCTGAGATGTGATCGGTTCCGGACCATCCGCTTCGACGGAACACTGTTATCCGCCGATGCCGATTCCGTCCACGTGACACTATGACGGGAGCCGACTACTCCGACCCCGGCAACTGGCTGGGGATCCCCGACGTTATCCACGATGTGGACACATTCTACCTCTACCCCACCACATACATCAACCCATCCTTCGGCGCTCCGGACGTGTGCGACATCGAGATCCGATCATGCATGCGGGTGCCTTGGACAAACTCGTCGGGCAGGCATCAGCTTTCGAGAAGTCCACCAACGTCTTCGCGCCGCAATACAGGCAGACCAACCTCTTCAAGGTGGAGCGTCTGGACCACGACGAGCTGTACGCTTATCAGCACGGGGTGCAGAGAGAGGATGTGTTCTCCGCCCTGGACTACTACTTCGAGCACTTCAACGACGGCCACCCGTTCATCCTGGCCGGACACTCCTAGGGGTCGATAATGACCGGCATGATCCTGGACGAGTATATGGACTGCCATCCGGAGGAGTACTCCCGCATGATCGCCGCCTACGTCATAGGGTTCTCCGTGACCCGCAGGTTCATGTCCGCCAACCCCCACCTGAGGTTCGCCGAGAGGGAGGATGACACCGGCGTAGTGGTCTCGTGGAACACGGAGGGGCCGGAGAACATAGGGAAGGACAACGTGGTGATAAGGGACGGGGCACTGTGCATAAACCCGATCAACTGGAAACGCGATAGTACGTACGCCCCCGTGGAGGACAACCTGGGCAGCCTGGTGAAGCATGCCGAATGCGACCACGAGCACGTGCCGGGCCTGGAGGATGCGAGGGTGGACGTCGAGCGCGGCTCCGTGATATGCAGCACCGCGCCAGGATTCTACATCGACACGAAGCAGACTGATCTCTTCGGCCCAACCAGCCTGCACAACATGGACTACGGCATGTATTACGACAACCTCGTTCGCAACGTGGCGGTCAGGACGGAGGCGTACCTGTCCGGAAGGCAGTGAACCGGCTCCTCGGCACAGGCGGAGACGTCCCGGACATTCTGCTGGTCCTTCCCCTCCACCAGATGCAGCGGTCTGCGAGGGAGGAAATCGTAATGGACGAGATCGGCCTCGGGACTAGTTGTAATACCCAACGGCCTGGTTGAGGTGCATCTGAGTCGCGTTTAAGGATGCGGAGTGCCCCCTGTGCATGAGGCTGTGTTGAGACGACTGCGCAAACGTAGTAATCAGGGATGCAGAAAGTGGGCCCGCCCAGATTTGAACTGGAGTTACGTGCACCCCAAGCACGAAGGATACCAAGCTACCCCACGGGCCCGTGTAAGACGGGGGAAAGAGTTTTGGTTTAAAAAGTTGACGCTGGGACGGGAACCGCCCCAGCTGGATATTCATCCGAGCGGAGCAATCTCTCCGATGAGGTCGGCGTGGGAAACGATCATCCTGCGGCAGCAGTACCTCTCGAATCCGAGGTCGTCGAGAACCGCTTTGGGATCCTCGCCCATGCTCACGCGTTTCACGTACTCGGGATACGCCGATCCGACGACCCTTCCGCATGTGAAGCATCTCACAGGAATTATCATACCAGCACCTCAACGGTAGGACTTCTGCTTCTTCGCACGGGCACCGGGTCCGAGCGGGTTCTTGGGCAGCTTGCGCCTGTCGTCGTTGATGATGAGGGTCCTGTCGTAGGCCCTGAAGATGGCCTCGAGCTCCTCATCCTTGTAGAACTCGACGAGTCCCCTGGCGATGGCGGTCCTGGCGGCAGCAGCCTGTCCCATGACGCCTCCGCCGTTGACGATGACGGCGATGTCGACCTTCTCGGCCCTCTCGGGAACGAGTCCCAGGGGCTCCTCGATCTTGAGCCTAGCCAGCTCGGGTGTGAAGACCTCGATAGGGATCTTGTTGATTGTCACCCTGCCGGAGCCCTCTTTCACGGTGGCCCTGGCGATGGCGGTCTTCCTCTTTCCGCTTGTGTTCACGCACTCAACCATGGGATCATCTCACGTTGGAACCCAGGAATTTGGAAACGGCTCCCAGGGTCGTGTATTTGCCGGTGATCTTCCTGCAGGCCTGCTCGGGCCTCTCCTTCTCGCAGTCCTGGAACTGCTTGGGGGTGCCGACGAAGACGTGGAGCCTCCTGTAGGCCTCCCTTCCGGAGGTTGTGGTCCAAGGGATCATTCCCCTGACGCACCTCTTGAACAGGAGGTCCGCCCTGCGGGGGTAGAAGGGTCCCTTCCTCTTGGTGGTGTCTCCGCGGTCGACCTTCGCCTTGAAGTCGGCGAAGATCTTCTCCTTGACACCGGTGATGACGATGGCCTCGGCGTTGAGGACAACGATCTCCTCTCCATCCATGATCCTCTCGGCGACCACACTGGCCAGCCTTCCGTGGATCAGGTTCCTTCCGTCGATAACAGTAACCATCTGAATCACCTCATGATCCTGACGCCGGTTCCCTTGGGGTTGGCCTCGGCCAGCTCCTCGAGCGTGAGCGTCTTCCCGCCTGCGGCTACGATGGCCTTTGCGGCGGCATCGGAGAAGTCGTACGCGGCGACTGTGATCTTCTTGCTGATGTTGCCTGCGGCGAGGACTTTCCCGGGGACGACGATGGTCTCCCCGTCCTGTGCGTACCTCTCCAGTTTGCTGAGATTCGCTTCGGCCCAGTTCCTCTTGGGTTTCTCGAGCCTAAGCGCGATGTCTCGCCAGATGGCAGCTTCTGTCTCCCTAGTCTTCGCCTTCAGCGTGTCGATGGTGGCGATGAGCTGGGGATTTGTCTTGCAGCTCTTCATATTTCTGACTCTCCCGACATTTCGGTAAACGGTTTGGGTAAGGGCTCGCTATACTGGACTTGTTTATAAAGATATGCCACGCACCCCTTCCTTCCAATAATATAATGGAGGGGTCCGGACGAGGTGACCGCGGAGCCCCGGCCGGACACCACGAGATGCATGTGCCAGATGTGCATGGGACGTCTCGATCGGAGGGGGCCCCGACCGCCTCCCGTCACGCAGGAGCGGTCCAAGGTTACTAATAGACGGGCGCGTTACCTCGCGTGATTATTATGATAAGGTTCGGTCCCGCGGGAATCCCTCTGTCATGCAAAGGTCGCACCCTTGAAGACGGCATCGAAGACGTCCACAACCTCAGCCTGGGCGCCCTGGAGATCCAGTTCGTCCGTCCCGGGTCCTTCACTAGGCCCCCGGAGGATGAGGAGATCGGCATGACCCTCAAGGACATCGAGGAGGACTTCGTGATCGAGATTCTCAGGGACGGCGAGTCGATCTGCGACCCCGACGAGCCTATCGATGAGGATGACGACCTCGTGTTCATGCCCTCTGGAGTCGCCGCGACCTTCGGCGACCTCTACCCCATCGGCGAGATGGCCAAGAGGCTCGACGTCAACATGTCCATCCACACCCCCTACTATATGGACCTCGGATCGGACGACGAGCTGGCCAACGAGTGCATGAACTGCATTAGGTACGCCGGTCTCATCATGAACGCCCTCGACGGGGACATCGTCGTCACCAGCCTCGGGCTGTACGACGGGAAGCGCTCCGAGGAGGACATCGAGAACTACATCTACAGCAACGTCGCGGACCTCATGGACTGGTGGCAGGGCAACGGCCTGAAGCCCAGGCTCGGAATCGAGATCACCGGCCAGCAGGACGTCTTCGGTTCACTCGACCAGGTCCTCGACATATGCGAGCAGATCGACGGCCTCACCCCCGTCATCAACTTCTCCCACCTGCACTCGCGCACCAACGGCTCCCTTATCGACATGGATGACTTCCTGAACGTCCTCGAGATGATCGAGCCGATGAGCAACGGTCAGATCCACACGGCGTTCGCCGGAGTGGACTACGTCGACGGCAACGAGAAGAGACTGACCCCCATCAAGAAGGGCGACCTCAAGTTCGAGCCTCTCGCAGAGGCGCTGATCGAGATGAAGCCCAACTGCACGGTCATCTCCACCTCCCCGCTTCTGGAGCACGACGCCGTCTACATGAGGGTCATCCACGAGAGGGTCCTCAGCAAGAAGGTGGCCAAGGACCTCAAGGAGAGGAGGAAGGCCGAGGCAAGCGCGGCGGCCGCTGGTGAGTGAGTTGGAAGGCCAGTTCGACAGGATCATCGACGCCTGCAGGTCGGCCGTCGTCTCCATAGACCAGGACAGCTCGGAGGCCCTCATCGAGGGGATCATGGGCTGCCGCAAGGTCTTCATCTACGGCTCCGGCAGGTCCGGCCTCGTGGGACAGCTGTTCGCCGTCCGTCTGGTCCAGATGGGGCTGGACGTCCACTTCGTCGGAGAGATGACCACCCCCATCATAGGGAAGGAGGACCTCACCCTCCTGATATCATACACGGGCAGGACGTCGTCCGTCGTTCAGACGGCGCAGATCGCCAAGAAGATCGGATCGAGAATCATCTGCATAACCGGGACCCCGGGAAGCCCCCTGACGAAGGTCTCCGACACGTCGGTGGTTCTGGATGTCCCGCAGGGGGACGACCTCAGAAGCGTGGCGCCCCTCGGGACGATATTCGAGAACTCATCCCTCCTGTTCTTCGACTGCGTTGTCAGCGAGCTCATGTCACGTACGGGCAACACCGAGGAGGACATGAGGAGCAGGCACGCGATCTGGGTGTGACATCGTTCCGACATCACGGCGGTGGCCTGTCTGACACCGTCCTCGTCGACTATGTACAGGGCGAACTCGCCCGCGTAAGGATCCACCATCACGAGGACCCCTTCCGAGAAGCGCTCCCTGAACATCTCCAACGCGCCGTCTCCCGGTGCGGTCCCGCCTTCTGCCGAGGTCACGGACATGCCCACGGGGTCCCCGCGCCCGGAAACCTCGTAGTATACACCTTCTCCGTCATCCACGCGGACGCCGTTGACCAGGACGGCGGACTCCCCGTCCTCCGCGGCCGATATCATCGCCTCAACCGCGAGGGGATCCAGGACGATGTCCGCATGCGCTACGAGCCTTCCCATGCCCCGTCATTCCTGGCACGCACTGAAATACCCTTCGGGGTCCGGGATGACCTCCACAGTGTCCCCGTCAGAGATGCTCTCGCACACCTGGGCCCCGGGATCCAGCAGGCTGTATCCGTTCCTCAGGAGGAAACCCTCGAAACCGAGCGCCTCCCTCACGGCATCATCCACCTCGCTCACCCTGTCCCCTCCGGCGAACTCCATCCTCATGTTGGACCCGCGACCTCTGCATAGCAATGTGAACCTCACCATGTGCATCTCCTGCCGCGACGTGCGGCACCGGTGAGACGCTTCGCGGACGTAAAAGCGAACCAGCTACGGTTTAATATCTAACTAGGCTAATCGCGGGGTCATGGCGGGCATGAGATTGCCGGAACACTCGCACTGCAAGTTCTGCGGGGACCCCGTACCGTTCGGGGAGGAATACTGCGACGAGGAATGCAGAAGAGCGGAGGCCGAGCGCGAGGCCGCGGAGAAGCGCAGGGACATGCTGTTCTACGTGTCCGCAGGCGTGGCGGTCGTCGTCATTCTCGCGATAGGGCTCATCTTCGGCTGAACCTGGACTCGAATGCGGCGGCGGTCCTGGCCACGTCGTGCACACGCACCATGTCGGCTCCGGACTCGGCCGCGATGCATGCGGCCTCGGCGGACGCGTCGTCTATGTCCATGTCGGGGAAGTACGCCGAGATGACCCTCTTCCTGGACGACGCAGACAGCACCGGGAACCCGTCGGAGAAGTAGGAGCTGTGCTCCAGGATCCACATGTTCTGCTCCATGGTCTTGCCGAACCCTATCCCCGGATCCATTATCAGCCTGTCCGGTCTGACGCCCGCCTCGATTGCGGATGCCGTCAGCTCCCGCAGGGATGACCGCATCTGCTCGGCGAAGCCCTCGCCCATGTCATGGGCGTGCACCGTGCCCATGGAGCCTGGCATGTGCATTATGATGGCGTAGACCCCCGATGATGCACACACGTCGGCCATGCCGGGTCCTCTGAGACCGTTCACATCGTTGATGATCTGCGCGCCCATGGAGAAGCACATCTCCGCGACCTCAGCCTTCATGGTGTCGACGGAGACAGGCACGCTCAGCGACGGGATGAGGTCCCTCAGCACCGGTCTGAGCCTGCGCATCTCCTCCTCCGCGGAGACAGGGGCCGAGCCCGGACGTGTGGATTCAGCGCCCACGTCTATGACGGACGCGCCCTGGTCGGCCATCTCCAGCCCGTGCCTGACGGCGTCGTCGGGATCGATGAACCTCCCGCCGTCGGAGAACGAGTCCGGCGTTACGTTCAGGATCCCCATGATGAGGGGGCCCCCCGACGGGGGCCTCCTCGGTGAGAAGGACATAAGCGGTTTCACAGGAGCTCGTCGATGATCTCCACCAGATCCCTTACCTGGACCTTCCTGTCCCCCTTGGCAGCGTCGAGGTTGTTGACGCAGAAGGGGCAGGTGGTGATGATCACGTCGGCGAACGACGCCTCGTCCAGCCTGGTGCCGGCGATGTCCATGGACTCCTCGGGGTATGCGGACCTCACGCCTCCGCCGCCTCCGCAGCAGTGGCTGGTCTTCCTGTTGAAGTCCATCTCCCTGAACTCGAGCCCGGGGATCTTGGCGATGACCTCCCTCGGAGGCTCGTACACGCCGCAGTGCCTGCCCAGGTGGCACGGATCATGGTAAGTGGCGACACCGGACATGGGCTTGAGCTTGAGGTCCTGCTTGGCGAGGAACTCCGTGATGTGGAGGACCTCGAAGGGGACGTCGACGTACTTGGGGTACTCGATCTTGAACATCCTGTAGCATCCGGCGCAGGAGAGGACGAGGGTCTCGACGCCCATCGCCTTGATGACCTCGATGTTCTTCTGCATCAGCTTCGTGACGTCCTCCTGGGGCCATCCGACCCTCTGCATGACGGAGCCGCAGCAGGTCTCGTCGAGGGTGGTGTAGTCGACGCCCAGCTTGTCCAGGATGGACATGGTGGCCCTGGCGGTCTCCTTGGACCTGTATGTGGCCGTGCATCCAGCGAAGTACCCGACCTTGGCCTTGTGGGGCTTCTTGCCGAGTGCCTCCTCCCTGGACTGCTTCTCGCCGAAGGGGTTGCCCTCCTTCAGGATGTTCTCGCACATCGCCTTGTGCTTGGGCAGGATGTGTCCCGCCTTCACGAGGTCGGCGCGGCAGAGCTCGATGATGTCCACGATCTCCACCTTGGACGGGCACCTGCGCACGCAGTCTGCGCATGTGGTGCATGTGTACATGTTCCTGACGACTGACTCGTCGGGCTCGAGCTCCCCCGTGAGGAGTCCGTAGGTGAGCACTATGCGTCCCCTGGAGAGGGCGGAGTCCCATCCGATCGATTTGAAAGAGGGGCAGACGCTCTTGCAGAAGCCGCACATGGTGCAGCAGTTGACAGCGTTCCTGACCGCCTCAAGCCTGTCTACGTTGAATTCCGACATTTTCATCCCAACCTCGGTATTGTTACGCTACCGTCCATGAGCACCATCACCCTCGCGCCGGGGTTCTCCCTGAGGGCCTCCGCCACCGCGTCGGCGACGGAGGGGAACGGGGTGATGTTCGCGTTCCTGAGGAGCTCCGGGTCCAGGTCGGTGACCGCCCATATGGAGGCCCAGGTCGCGATCTCGGCCATCTTGGCCGCCTTATGATAGCCGAGCTTGTACTCGGCCCTGAGGTTCTCCAGGACCTGCTTCGGGTCCTTGGAACTGGAGAGCTGCGTGAGGAACGTGGCATGCCCTATGCCCTCCCTGCACTTGGAGACCATGATGATCTTCCCTCCCTCCTTCAGCGCCCACTTCCCGTTGTCCAGAGCCTTCTGGGACTGGTACAGGTCCACGTCCATCGGGTAGGGGGCGACGGAGATGACAACGTCCGCCTTCTCCGGTATGGGCACAGAGAACACCTCGTTCGCCCATCCGACGGCCTTCTCGAAAGCGGGGTTCAGGGCTCCGGAGGCGACCTTGTAGATGTTCTGGTGCCTGTCGAGGACCATCTGGATGGAGAAGATCTCCTTGCCCTTGACGACCTCGAGCGCATCCATCATGTCCTCGTGGACGGGGTTGCCCTCCAGGGCGAGGGACTGGGCCTCCATGCTCATGGCGAGCTTGTGGTTCGCCTCGACGGTCCTGTAGGAGGCGACTCCGGGGAGGAAGGACTTCCTGCCGCCCGTGTACCCTGCGAAGTAGTGGGGCTCGACGGAGGTGATGATGATCAGCCTGTCCGCATCCACGGCGACCTTGTTGACCTCCATGGGCGTGCCGTTCTTGGATGTGCCGAGGTAGACGCACTCGGAGTTCTTGGCGTCGTGGCAGATGATGCGGTCCTTGAGCTCCTGATAGTGGGAGCCGAAGACGAAGTCGTACTCCTCGGGGGTCATGTCCCTGTGCGTGCCGGTGGCAATCAGATACCTGGCGGACCTCAGGTCCATCCTCTTGGAGAGGGCGTCCAGGACCTTCGCCGTGGGCGTGGGGCGTGTTCCATCGTTGACGATGAAGACGATGTCCTCCCCTCCTTTGAGGAAGTCGTCCATGGAGGCGTATCCGATCGGGTTGTCGATGGACTCGCCGATGACCTCGTCCGGGTCTCCGCACTCCACGTCCTTGGGGTAGAACGTGCCGATATAGTTCTGGTCGGGGATCTCGACTTTCTGGACCCCGTCCTTGCCGTACTTCACATCAACGATCATGTGGACCGTTGGACGGATTGCCGATTGTTTTATTTAAGGCTCTTGAGGACTGAAGATTGCCCGGCCCGGCGTCCGCGCCCGTCCTCCGACATCGGTCCCGGTGCGGCGTGCGTCCCCGGCGTCCGTTCCGCAGTCTAAGATGTCACCGAAGGGGAAACGGCACATGATGTCCAAAGTAGAATCACTAAATACGAACAAGTGATATTATCGCGCATGATGACGGATTACCAGTCACCCCTCTCCAGCCGCTATGCGGTAGACATCCTGTCCATGGTCTACGAGAACGAGAAGATCATGGCCACGGACATGCTCAGGATCGCCAAGAACTACAAGACGGTCATCAAGACCGCCGATCAGCTCGTCGACCTGGGCCTCATGACAATGCATCTGGAGGCGGGAAGGCGTCTCATGAAGATCTACGAGCTCACGCCGAAGGGCAAGGCCATCGGGAAGCGCATGGTCGAGTGCCGCGAGATCTTCTACGGAAGGCTCGACTTCGAGGAGGACACCGTCTCCGAGAAGCCGGAGAAGAAGTCCAAGAAGCGCTCCAAGTCCTGATTGCACTCTCAAAGGAGGGGCCTCCGCCCCTCCGTTTTCATCCACCCGTCATAAGTTTTTTATACAGGTCCCTCATTCGCAGTCGTACAACAAGCCGCTGTAGCTCAGTAGGTAGAGCGTGTGACTGTTAATCACAAGGTCCTCGGTTCAAATCCGTGCGGCGGCGCCATCCCTTCTTCTCCACGATACTTATTTAACCAATCCCCATATAGGGTCCCCTGCGGGCTCTTAGCTTAGCTAGGTAGAGCGTCTGGCTCATAACCAGATGGCCGTCGGTTCAAATCCGGCAGGGCCCACTCACCCTTCTCACACATTCCGGCGATCACAGTTCGCGGTAGTGCGCCAGCGCATAAAGGTTGGCATCCGGCGTCCTCGGCGGCACCCCGCATTCCGGCGTGATGATGTCGAATCCGAGCTCCGCGTACTTCCTGGCCTCGGATGCCACGTCCGCCGGGCATCCCATAAGGAGCGTCCCTACCGGGTCCACCGACCCGAACAGCCTGCATCTGCCACCGACGGCCCCCAGGTACTCCCCGGGATCGTGCGACGCCTCCAGGCTCAGCCCCGTGGCACCCATCGACGCCAGCTCGAGGATGTTGGGGCGGGTATCTCCGCATGTGTGGATCGTGCTGAAGGAATCCCTCAGGCTGGAGACGGTACGCGACATGAACGGCGTGATGAGCTCCCCGAACATGCCCGGCATGAGGACGTCCGCGCTCGCGAGACCGATCACCGTCACGTTGTCCGCGGCCTCGGACAGTCTCGACCCGTAGGCCTGGGTGTACGGGACCATCCTCTCCACCCACTCCCTGGTCTTCCCTGGCTCCATCATGTAGCACATGAGCGCGTTCTCCACGCCGAAGAGCTGCATGAACACCGAGAGCGGATCCATCATCCCAGCGGTCACGAACAGGTCCGGATGCTCCGTGGAGAGCCTGGACGCGACCTCCTGCACGAGTGCGCAGCGGCCGCCCGTGGCGAACTCCTCCGGATCCATGAGGCCCTCCGGCGGCGAGTCCATCTCCATCACGTCCCCACGGTACGGGGACCCGGTTATGCTAGGCTGGGTGTCGACCCTTCCAGGGTTGATCACGGCCCCCAGGCGTTCCGCCTCCACTGTCAGGCAGAACGGCACCCTTGCCGTGGCGAAACCGAACATCCTGTCCATCTGGATGGCGAGCTCGCCCATCTTGACTGCGTCGAAGTTGGCCTCCGGCCAGAACGCCCCGCACGCCTCCATCTGCCCGACCGTCCCGGTCTGCGTGAAGACGGCGGGAGGCGGCAGCTCGCCGCGGCCCTGGCCGTCGAATGCGTCCTCGATCTCCTGCCTGGTGTTCATGCGGTCACATCCCCCCGGCATCGGGTGCGAGCACGTATCTGGCGGACCTCGTGCTCCCCTCCGCCTTCTCGAGGAGCCCCGCCCTCCTCATCGTCTGCAGAAGATTCGTGGCCTTCACCCTCAGCTGCTCCTCGGTCAGATCCTTGGAGTCGCGCGACGCGAGGAGCTCGGTCACATCGGACCTGGTGACGTAGCCCTTCGCCCGGACGAGATCGAGGACCGCCTCCTGCGGTGTTCCTGCCGTGTACGCCGATGCCACCTCCTGGCCCGCTCCCGATGCGATGCACGGGAGGTCGCCTATCATCTCGACCAGACCCCTCCTGACGAGCGACTTCAGCCTCCTGTCCGGGAGGTATCTGTTCTTGGCGACCCTGTCCAGGTCCATGACGGTCCTGAGGTCCAGGTCGTCCCTGAGGTCCAGCACCCTGGCGTAGGACCCGCCCCTGATCCCCGGGAACCTCACGGCGACCCTGTCCCCCATGATGTCGAAGTCCGGCATCGGGAACCTGCGGTACGCCTGCGACAGGTACATCGACCTGATGCCGCTCCCCGATGCTGGTATGGCCCCGATGCCTGCCATCGCATTGTAGAGGAACGGGTTCCTCGGCGGAGTAGACGACGGGGGGCCCTTGACGAAGGACTCCGGCGAGCGCTCGGGAAACGACCCCATGCTGACGACCGTGACCGACTCGTTCTCCCTCTCCACCACCTCGACCGTCCCGCCGAGGCCGTAGTCCTGATGGACGACCGCGTTCCTGACAGCCTCCAGGAGCGTCGAGGTGCGGTATGCGCTGACCACGTTCTCCGATCCCCCCGACCCCGTCCTGCAGGACCAGTTCCTTATCATCGACACCGCCTGCGTGGCGGTCAGGATCGCCGGACCGTCGAACGTCCTGGTGTCCACGGTGATCCCGTCCGGGTCGACCAGCCTCCACCTTATGCAGACGCTTGGCGGAAGCATGCGGTCGCCGGACTTGCCGAGCATTATGAGCGCCGCGTTGGTGACCTTCCCGCGCTTGAAGACGCCCGTGCGGGAGAGGAACGTGGCGTCGTCCCACCCGGCGCTCTCGTCGGCGCGGTCCGGGAACCTCTCGCAGAACGCCGCCCGGGCGGCCCTGACAGCGCCCGGATCGAGGTTCCTGACGTCGGCTCCGTTGACGACGTTGCCTGTCCAATCCTCGTAAAGCCTGGGCGCGCTCATGTCCGGTCATCCTCATCCCAGTAGATAATCGGAGTGCCGCCGCACCTCGGCACGGCCCAGGAGATGCCCTTCGCGAGCCTCAGGTCTGCGTCCCTGAAGTGGTTGCCGGGGTTCAGCTCGAACACGGAATCTATACCCTCGGCACGGTAGTGATCGTACAGCCCACGGGTCCGATCCTCGGTGGTGCGCAGGTACGGGTTCCTGGTGCGGCTCTCCCTGTCACCGATGGACAGGTAGATCGCGTCCGGACGCCTCACGAACGGCGTTCCCCTGACGAAGTCCGCGAACCCCGGGAACCACAGCGAACCCGATGCCGAGACGGAGCCGGAGAACATACGAGACACGTGCGGGACGTAGAGGGCGAAGAGACCCGCCATAGAGTATCCGGCCATGATCCTCGCCCCACCGGTGCCGACGACACCCTCTGCGAACGGCACGACCTCGCCCTCCAGCAGGCCCAGGTACTCCCCGGCGCGGCCGGCAAAGTCGTCGTCTTCGGATACGACGGGGCCGCACTGCCACGGGGAGAGGTCCGAGTCCCAGTCCAGACCGGACACGGACACCAGGTTGAAGGGCGGACAGCCGAGCCCGCGGCATCCCTCCAGGACCCTGTCGCAGACATCCTCGTACATGCTGGCGTAGACCGTGGGCGCCCCATCGGCCCCGCATGCGGACACACGGACCGTCCTGCCTCCGATGACCCTCTCCGATACGTCCATGGCGAGAACCTCTGGCACCTGGATGGTCGGCGTCTCCCTTGAACCCTGCGGCCCGTCCATCCAATCTCATTCAATCTCATTTTACACCCCGTCACCGGGCTGGCTCGGAGCCGCCCGCCCCTACAACGATTAAATATCCCGTGACTTTCGAAGAACCAGGAAAGGCGACCGTACAGACGGCCGTCACACATGTCCGGAGGATCGGCAACATGGTAGAGATCAAAGTCAAGAAACCCGAGTTCATCAGACTCCCCCGCGTGCAGAAAGTGCTCACCGCCTGCCTGCAGTGCGGATACTGCATCGACGTTTGCGAGGCCCACAACCAGACCCCCTGGGAGTCCGTCACGCCCAGAGGAAAGATCTACTACGTCAACCAGCTCGACAAGGCTGGGAGCGGCGCCCTGGACGGGCTCCTCGGCAGAGAGGTCTCCCTCAGCCCCGAGTTCGTCGACGCCATGTACAAGTGCACCGGATGCGGAAACTGCGAGGTCGTCTGCCACGCCCAGATCAAGCTGGTCGACTTCTGGGAGGACATGAGGGCCTGGATCGTCGAGAACGGCGCCGGACCCCTCTCCGCGCACAAAGGAATGGCGACCAAGGTTAACCAGTTCCACAACCCCTACGGTGAGCCCCCGTCCAAGAGGGACGCCTGGTGGCCCGCCGAGGTCGAGAGGCACACCCCCGCAGACGTCATCTTCTTCGCCGGATGCACCGGATCCTACAGGATGCAGCCCATCGCCCAGGCCGGAGTCATCGTGCTCGACAGGGCCGGCGTCAAGATGAACTGCCTCGGAGAGAAGGAGTGGTGCTGCTCCTCGCCCCTGCTGAGGACCGGAACCAAGGACGCGTCCCTCGGATGCGCCGAGACCGTCGTCGAGAAGGCCGACGGAATGGGAGCCAAGGACATGGTCATGACCTGCTCCGGATGCTACAAGACCGTCTCCTCCGACTTCGGCAAGTACTACGCCAAGGTCGGACAGAACGTCTACCACTTCTCCCAGTACGTCGAGCAGCTGATCAACGACAGGAAGCTGCCCCTCAACAACGAGTTCAAGCACAAGGTCACCTACCACGACCCCTGCCACCTCGGAAGGCACTCCGGCGTCTACGACGCTCCCAGGAACGTCATCAAGAAGATCAAGGGAATCGAGTTCGTCGAGATGGAGAGGTCCAGGGAGAACTCCAGGTGCTGCGGTGCCGGAGGAGGATACAAGTCCCAGTTCAACGACTTCGCCACCGCCGTGGCCGTGGAGAGGATCCACGACGCCGAGGCCACCGGTGCCGAGATCCTCATCACCTGCTGCCCCTTCTGCGTCCTCAACCTGACCCAGGGAGCCAAGAAGGCCGGATCCAAGATCAAGGTCATGGATCTGTCCCAGGTCCTCCTCGAGGTCACGGCGCCCAAGAAGGAAGAGCCCGCTTCCGAGTGATTCTAACCGCCGGGGTCCGCCCCGGCACCTTTACCCTTTCTCCATGCCTTTTCCCGAGCTGAGCCCAGAGCTCGTTCAGGCCCTCGCCAACAGGGGCATCACCGACCCCACGCCACCGCAGGCGGACGTCATCCCCAGGATACTGAAGGGAGGGAACATCCTCCTGGTCGCGCCCACCGGGATAGGCAAGACCGAGGCGGCCATGCTGCCCATCTTCGACACGATCTTCCGCACCAAGGGGAGCAGATCCGGTTTCAGATGCCTGTACATCACGCCCCTACGCGCGCTGAACAGGGACATGCTCCGCAGGATGGAGGAGTACGGCCGGGCGCTGAACATCACGGTCGGCGTGAGGCACGGGGACACGTCCCAGGCCGAGAGGAACCACCAGTCCCAGAACCCGCCCGAGATACTCATCACAACCCCAGAGACCCTGCAGGTCATGTTCACGGGGAAACGCCTCCTGCAGCACCTGAAGAACGTCCAGTGGGTGGTCGTGGACGAGATTCACGAGCTGTCGAACACGGAGAGGGGCGCCCAGATGAGCGTCGCACTGGAGAGGCTGACGCTGATCGCCGGCGAATATCAGAGGATCGGGCTATCGGCCACTGTCGGGAACGTCGACAGCGTCGCCCGGTTCCTGGTGGGCCCCAAGAGGGAGGTGACCATCCGCAAGCACGACACCCACCGCGACTTCGACATCGACGTGGAGTGCCCGCCCGCATGCGAGGACGCCTCCCTGCTCGACAAGCTACAGGGCGACCCCGACATCATCGGCGTGATGCAGAGGGCCAGGGAGATAGTCGAATCTGGGAGGTCCACCCTCTTCTTCGTGAACACCAGGGAGACCGCCGAATGGCTGGCCGCCCGCTACCATCTGTGGGACGAATCCATATCCATAGACGTCCACCACGGATCCCTGTCGAAGGAGAACCGCATGGACATGGAGGACCGCTTCAAGAGGGGCGAGATAAGGGCCCTGATCTGCACGTCGTCCCTGGAGCTGGGAATCGACGTGGGGTCCACGGACATGGTGATCCAGTACAACTCGCCCAGACAGGTGTCCCGCATGATCCAGAGGGCCGGGCGCGCCGGCCACAGGATCGGCGAGCGCATCAGGGCCAAGATCATCGCCACCGCCCCCGACGAGGTCGCGGAGGCGATGGTCATCGCCAGGAGATGCGACTCCAAGGAGCTGGAGTTCTGGGAGGGCAGGCCGTGCCCCCTGTCGGTCGTCGCCAACCAGCTGATAGCGATGACCATGTCGGGGGGAGTGGACAGGGAGACAGCGTACAAGGTGTTCTCCAACGCCTATCCGTTCAGGGACATCACGAGACAGGACATCGAGGACGTCCTGGAGCAGCTGAAATCCATCAAGATGCTCTTCGACGACGGCGACGCGTTCCGCAGGTCGCGCAAGGGTATGAACTATTTCTACGAGAACATCTCGATGATCCCGGACGAGCGCTCGTACATGATCCGCGACATCGGGACCCGCGCCGTCATAGGCACGCTAGACGAGAGCTTCGTGGCGTCCTTCGCCGAGGAGTACGCCATGTTCATCGCCAAGGGGAGGACCTGGAGGATCGTCGAGATGCGCGAGGACGAGATCCTGGTCGAGGAGGCCCGCGAGGTGGGATCGGTCCCCAACTGGGTCGGGTCAGACATACCAGTGCCGTACGAGGTGGCGATGGAGGTGGGCCGCATGCGCCGTCTGAGGAACCTGCAGGACTACCCCGGGGACGAGGGATGCAGGAGGGTGCTGGAGAAGTACTTCGCCGACCAGGACGAGAGGTTCAAGATGCCCACGGACAAGCTGGTCACGGTTGAGGTTGGGGACCGCCTCGCCATAGTCAACGGATGCTTCGGCAGCAGGGTCAACGAGACCCTCGGGAAGATCTACGCCGCGCTTCTCACTGCGCGTCTCGGCGAGAGCGTCGGGATGACCGCGGATCCGTACAGGATGATCCTGGAGCTTCCCCGCAACATGAAGCGCGACGACATCCTGCAGACGGTCATGTCCGTGAAGCCAGGGACCATAGAGGCCCTGGCCAGGATAACCATCCTGAACTCGTCGTTCCTGAGATGGAGGTTCGTGTTCGTCGCCAAGAAGTTCGGCATCATTGAGAAGAACGCCGACCACCGCTTCATGAACTTCAGCAGGCTGTTCGAGATGCATCAGGGGACCCCTGCCTACAAGGAGGCGGTGAACAAGGTCCTGTGGGAGGACCTGGACATCCCCAACACCGAGAAGGTCGTGTCCATGATCGCGAACGGCGACATCAAGGTCGAGCTGGGAGGCATCTCCGCCATCGGCCTGGAGGGCATAGTCCGCTCCAAGGAGCTGATGCAGCCCGTCCGTGCGGACCACTCCATCCTCATGGCCCTCAAGAAGAGGCTCGAGGACGAGGTCCTGTTCGCATCATGCCTCAACTGCGGATCCCAGTGGAGGTTCAGGGTGGGGGACGCACCGAAGAGGTTCAGATGCCCCCAGTGCGGAGGCGTCATGATCGCCGTGCTGAAGGGCTACGAGAGGGAGAACATCAGCCTGATCAAGCTGACCGAGATGAACGCCCAGGAGAAACGCGACCGCCTGCGCCTCTCCAGGAACGCGAACCTCGTGAACGAGCACGGGAAGCGCGCGGTCATCGCCCTCGCCGGCAGGGGGATCGGCCCGGATGCAGCGTCCAGGATCCTTCGCAGCATGCACGTGGACGAGGACGATTTCTACCGCGACATCATGAACGCCGAGATCCTCTACGCCAAGAACAAGAGGTTCTGGGACTGATCAGGGGATGTGCCTGAGGCCCCAGCGCGCCATCTCATAGAACACCGGCATAAGGTCGGCGCCCTTCGAGGTGAGCGAGTACTCCACCCTGGGCGGAATCTCCTCGTACTGTCTGCGCGTCACGAGCCCGTCACGCTCCAGATCCTTCAGGGACGCGGACAGCATTGTACTGGTTATCCCCGGAATCACCCGCTTCAACTCACCATAGCGGATTGGATCCTTTATGCAGATCTCATAGAGGATCTGGAACTTCCATTTGCCCTGGAGCATCTGCAACAGGCTGGACACCGGACAGTTACCCTGTTCCGTCAGGATGATCCCATGAATGTCGCGCACGAACTCATCGTATGTCATCTCCATAGATGCCATGATGTCACCACCGGTATGGTACACCGTACCGAGTAAGTACGATATCCGTACCATGTTAACTATCACAACCATATAAGAGGTTGCGGTGAACACAGATGATCCAGAAGATCGACGCCGCCAAAACACCGGAATACACATCGCCCAACCCGCTGACCCTCGTCTGCACCAGGACCTCCGACGGGAGGATGAACCTCGCACCGGTCTGCTTCTTCAGCCACCTGTCCTTCGAACCGCCGATGGTGGGATTCGCCATGGGGAAGAACTCATTCACAGGAGAGACCGTGAAAGATACAGGCAAGGCGGTAATCGCCATCCCAGGAACAAGCCTCATCCCCGACATCATAAGATGCGGCACCAGCACCGGCAGAGACACCGATAAGGCCGATGGCATGGAGCTGATCGGCCTTCCGGGGACGGACATCATGATCCCCCGGGACGTGAAGCTTGCGATGTGTGTGAGTCTAGACAAGGTCGTCGAGGTCGGAGACCACTACCTCTACGCGTGCAGGGTGGATTCGGCATACGGGGACGACTCGGTGACATCGCTTGTCGCCTGGGACGGCTTCGCCAAGCTGGCCCCGGCGAGACCGGAGTGATGTCTCCTCCGCCCCCCCATGGGGCGGTCAAACTTCATCGTCCTCCTCGATGGAAAGGACTGCGCCGGTGCGGAGCATTTATCAGAGCCGGAACGGATTTGAATCCGAGGCTCTGGACATGCTATTCTACTTCTCGGCAACAGGTAACAGCAAGAGGACCGCAGAGATCATAGCGGAACGCACTGGCGACACTCTGGTTTCGATATCGGGGTCGCTGGCCGACGGGAAATCCACGTTCGACGCGTCATCGGATGACAGGATCGGGTTCGTCATCCCCACGTACTTCTACAACCCGCCGAAAGCCGTGATGAGGTTCGTCGAGGGCCTGGAGATCGCCGGCTGCGAAGGGAAGTACGCCTATGTCGTGCTGACGCTCGGGACCAGGACAGGCACCGCCGGAAGAACGCTGGCGAAGGCCCTCGCCGAGAAGGGGGTCGACGTAGTCGCCCAGTTCTGCGTGAGGACGCAGTACACCTACATCCCGACCCTGGAGGTCCCTGGCGATGAGGAGCTGAACGTCATCCTCGACGAGGCGGATGCCGACTCGCGCAAAATCGCGGAACAGGTGGCATCGTTCGAGAAGGGGGACTTCAACAGGTTCGCGGGGACCGTCGCTGCCGCGGTGTCCCCGAGCATGAAGACGGCCTACGACAAGGCCTCCGCCACATCCAACTTCACCCTGTCGGATGGATGCGACGGCTGTGGCGTCTGCGCCGATGTCTGCCCCGACCGCATAATATCCATGGAGAATGGAAGACCTGCCTGGAACGCCGACTCGTGCACCCTGTGCCTGGCGTGCCTGCACCGCTGCCCCAGGACGGCCATCGACCTCGGCGAGTCCACCATGGGCAAGAGACGCTACGTCAACCCCAGGACGGACATGCCCGTCGGCCCGATCTGACGTCAGCGGGATGTGACGGGATTGGTGACCGAACCGACGCCACGGATCTCCGCCCTGACGGTGTCCCCGGGCCTTATCTCGGACACACCCTCTGGAGTGCCTGTAATCAGGATGTCCCCCGGCTCCATGGTCATGAACCTTGTGACGTACGATATCAGCCGGGCGACGGGGAAGATCATGTTGCGAGTGTTCCCGTGCTGTCTGACCTCGCCGTTGACCGTCAGCGTCAGCTCCAGATCCTGAAGGTCCCCCACGATCCCGACCGGCACCGGCTCCGACATGGGTCCGAACGTGTCCATGCCCTTGCTGAGGTCCCAGGTGTTGCCTGTCCGGCGGGCCTCGGTCTGCATATCCCTGGCGGACACGTCGTTGAAGACCGCCACATGGGAGATGTACGACAGGGCATCGGCCTCCGTCGCATCCTTGCACCTCGTCCCGAAGATGACCGCGAGTTCGACCTCGTGCTGGACATTGGTGACGCCGGACGGTATGACTATGCTGTCCCCATCCGATATGAGACAGCTTGACGGTTTGAGGAACACCGTCGGCTCCTTCGGTAGCTCGGACTCGAGCTCCTTCACATGGGAGCGGTAGTTCCAGCCTATGCAGACGATCTTTCCGGGTGCCATGAATGGCGATTGGATGCCGACGATATACACATGTCGACGGCGAACGCAACAGTATCCTAGGGTCTGACTGGAAGAGTATGAGTATGAGTATGAGTATGAGTATGAGTATGAGTATGAGCACAATGGCGAGGTGCTGAAATGGGACTGCCGATCAACGTTTCAGCCATTCTCAACGGTCGCACTGTGGAGAGCAACAGGGTGGAGTATAAGAGAAACTGGAATCCGGAGCGCATCCTGCACACAGTATGCGCATTCGCCAATGACTACGAGGACCTTGGCGGAGGATACGTGATGATCGGCATAGAGGATGATGATGGATGCAGAGGGGACATCATCGGCCTTACGGACAGGGACATTGTGGAGATCGACCGCGGACTGATCAACGTATGCAATACGATAGAGCCGAAGTACATACCAGAGATGTCCGTGGAGGAGATCGACGGAAAGAGGATCGTTGTCATCTGGGCGACGAGTGATGACAGGCGTCCGTTCAAATGCCCGGTATCCCTGGGATCCGATAAGAAACACAACATCGAGAAGGCCTACTACATAAGACATGGATCCCACACGGTGAGGGCGAACAGAGACGAGGAGGTGCGTCTCATGGAGCTGTCCAGAAGGGTCTCGTTCGACGAGAGAGCATCGTCTGCGGGAACCCTGAGGGATGTGAAGCGCGGTCTTGTCGAGGAGTATCTGGACAGCGTCGGAAGCAACCTTGCCGGACAGGATATCCCGGACATGGAGCTCTATGGCATGATGAGACTGGTCAGAGGACCGAAAGAGGATCTCAGGCCCATCAATGCCGCGCTCATGATGTTCTCCCCCAGACCCGAGGACCACTTCCCGTACTCCAGAACCGAGGTGGCGATCATCCATGATCCCGCAGGGAGGCTGATGGATGAGGCCACGTTCAACGGCCCGGTGAACATGCAGATCGTCAGAGCGATCGAGTTCATCAGGGACAGAGTGATCGTAGAGAGAGTGAGGAAGGTGCCCGGACAGACCGAGGCCCTCAGATACTTCAATTATCCCCTCGAGGCGATAAGGGAGGTTCTCGTGAACGCGCTCTACCACAGGAGCTACGAAATCCCGGAACCGGTCAAGGTGTACATCTACAACGACCGCATCGAGATCACAAGCCTTCCGGGCCCGGAACCCGGGATACCGGACGAGGACATACGCAACCTCAGGATGAGGGGCAGGTTCTATAGGAACAAGCGTCTGGGCGATTTCCTGAAGGAGCTCCACCTCACCGAAGGACGCAACACCGGACTGGCCATGATCGTCGAATCCCTGAGACACAATGGCTCCGAGCCACCCATCTACGAGACTGACGCCGACAGGACGTATCTGAGTGTCACGATCCCAGTGCATCCCGACTTCAAGGGGGACCCAATCCGGCCAGCCATCCGTAGGGAGCAGAGAAGACGTTCATCGAAGGACATCAAACAGGATATAATCGAGGTTCTGGACAGGGAGGGGTGCCTGCCATCCAAGACCATAGCGATGGAACTGGGATACTCCGCCGTCACGCCAGTCCTGAGAAGATGCATAAACGAGTTGATAGAACTGGGCGAGCTGGAATACCTGTTCCCGGACAAACCGAACGACAGCCGTCAGAGGATATGCCGCAGAAGAGCCGTCAGATGAACCCGCCCTTCACGGTGAACTCGGGCTTCTTCTCCTCGACCTCGGGCTTCTTCAGGGTTATGCCAGACTTGCCGTAGTAACCCTGGCAGATCACGTAGACCTCCGAGGACGTGTCCCTGGAGGCATCCGGTGAATGGACCTTGACGGACTGGAAACGCTTCTTCAGCTCGGTCATGAGAGAATCAAACATGTCTCCCATGAAGACCTTCATGACCAGCTTGCCCTCCTTCTTGAGGATGCGATCGCACACGTCGACAGCGTACATGCAGAGGTTGATGGACCTGGCATGGTCCATGGAATAATGACCCGCTATGTTCGGAGCCATGTCGGACAGGACCACGTCCGCCTTGCCCCCGAACCTGTCCATCAGCTCGATCATCGTCGAATCGTGTGTGATGTCACCGATGAACGTCTCGACCCCGTCGATGGGCTTGATGTATCTCAGATCCACACCGATGACCCTGCCGTTCGGCCATGTGCGTTCCTGCGCGACCTGGCACCACCCTCCGGGACAGGCGCCCAGGTCCACCACCGCATCGCCGGGCTTGAAGATCCCGAAGCGGTTGTCGATCTGGATCAGCTTGAAGGATGCCCTGGAACGGTAGTTCAGCTTCTTCGCGAGCTTGTAGTAGTGCTCGTTCCTCCTCTCCGCGACCCAGCGGTCATGCAGGTCTGCCATATCGATGGGATTGGCACGGAGGGTTTAAGGATTATCCTGGGACGGCATCGTCCACTCTGTTCGTTCGGTATTACAAATTTTAATAAAGTATTATTTACGTAACACGTATTTATGAAAAGTATTACATGGGCCATCGTGATCGTGGCGATCGTCGTCCTGGCCGGGGCAGGCGCAGTCCTGATGACCGACCACGGAGGCGACGACATACAGGATGAGGCGGACCATGTGACGGACAGCGCCGGCAGGTCGGTGCCGATCCCGGAATCCCTGGATGGTGGCATCGTCGTGGTTGGCATGAGCACCAGTCCGCTCAGGCTGCTCTCGATGTTCGATGTCCAAGACCATGTGATCGAGGTCGACATGAACGAGGTCAACAACCCGCTCAACGGCCGCGGCTACGCGTTCGCGTTCGACTACACCGACTGTGAATACCATGCCAACAACACGCTGGACAACGAGACGGTCGAGTCTATCGCAAGCAAGAATCCCAGCCTGGTCGTGGTCATGGATACCGTCTACACCACGTACAGGGACAACGTCGAGATCCTGTCGAACGCCGCACCCACGTTCGTTCTGAAGGTCCAGATGGACCTCTGGGACGAGGATGTCTCCGGGATATCTGATGAGATATCGGGAACGATAGATACGCTCGGGAAGCTGCTGGGACAGGAGGAAAGGGCGGAGGAGCTCATAACCGGCATCGACGGCATCATCAAGGACATACGCTCGCTGGTCGGTGAATCCGACCTCAGGGCGTATCTCGCAGGCGCCAACTACGGCGGGACCAACACCCTGAACACCACGCTGGCCAGATACGACCCGTTCACGCTCACCGGCCTGCAAAACGCCTACACGGGCGGGGAGACATCCAAGGTCGAGATACCCGTCGAACGCCTCGCCCGGATGGATTTCGACATCATGGTCCTCGACCCCTCGTCCGCCGACAAGTACGGCGACCCCAACAGCCAGCTCGTGATGCAGTACTACCACTCCATCAACAGCGATTCCGACCCGGACAACGATGTCCGCATCTACACCGCGATGCCCGTCTCGGGATTCGGCACGAACTACGACGGCGTACTGGTGAACGGGTACTTCCTCGCCCATGTGTTCTACGGACAGCTGACGGGGGAGCAGATGCTCGAGAGGATCGACAACATCTACACGGTGTTCTACGGCGATGCCGGGAAGGACGTGTTCCAGAAGATGGATGCCGCCTATCAGGACTACTTCGGCCGTCTTGGGTACGACATGTCGCTCCTCGCACAGGTTGAGATCGTCGATGACGGAGGGAGGTTCGAATTCAGGACGGTCTGAGTCCGCCCTCGCCCGGGCATCCCGGGCTACCTTCACATCCGAATCGAGCACAGTGATCCTATGCTCATTGACAGAAGCGCGAACAACGATTCCCCTGCGACCAAGGAGGGCTATCTCAAGTACTCCAGAAGGAAGACGGGGTTCATCATCGCATGCACGGTGCTGCTCGTGGCACTGTCCATAGTCACTATCGGCCTGGGGTCCACGGGACTGTCCCTGTCCGAGATAATACACTACATCTTCCATCCGGACGGGTCATGGTCCAGCACGGTAGTGTGGGACCTCCGTCTGAAGTACGTGTTCACGGCGATCGCGGCCGGGGCGGCCCTGGGGATCGCCGGGGCGGTGATGCAGAGCATCCTCAGGAACCCGCTGGCATCGCCATTCACCCTGGGCCTGTCCAACGCGGCGGCGTTCGGGGCGTCCCTGGCCATCATCTTCATGGATGCAGGGGTGTTTGTATCCAACAGCTCCGGATACGACATCAACAACACCGCGGCGGTAACCATCATGGCCTTCCTGTTCGCCATGGTCGCCACCGGCGTTATGCTCCTCATGGTCAAGATGACGGAGTGCACCCCCGAGACTATCGTTCTCGCAGGGATGGCCATCAGCTCCATATTCTCCGCGGGCCTGGCGTTCCTGCAGTACATCGCCAGTGATGTCGCGCTCTCGGCCATCGTCTACTGGCAGTTCGGAAGCCTCAGCAAGGCCTCGTGGGACAACCTCGCGATCATCGTGATCGCATTGCTGGCGATCTCATCGTACTTCCTCTACAAGAGGTGGGACCTGAACGCGATGGAGTCCGGCGAGGACGTCGCCAGGGGACTGGGGGTGAACATCCGCCTGACCCGCTTCCTCGTCCTGACCCTATCCGCGGTTCTGACTGCCATGGTGGTATCCTTCTGCGGCGTGATCGGGTTCATAGGCCTGGTCGGCCCGCACATCGTCAAGCGCCTCGTGGGGAACGACAACAGGTACGTCCTGGTAGGTTCGATAATGATGGGCGCGCTGGTCATGCTGCTGTCATACGTTGTCGGAACCTACGTCATCTTCCCGACGATCCCCGTCGGGATCATCACATCGGCCATCGGCGGACCGCTGTTCATAGCGATCCTGCTCAAGGGACGCAGGAGGAGCACGGTATGATGGAGGTCAGGAACCTCAGGTTCTCGTACGGCCAGCACGAGGTGCTGAGGGACGTGAGCTTCGATGTCGAGGACAACACGGTGGTGTCCATCCTTGGACCCAACGGCACCGGGAAGACGACCCTGCTCAGATGCCTGTGCGCCCTGCACAGACAGGACGCCGGGACCATCACGGTGGACGGGACGGACGTCGGCACCCTAAAGGGGAGGGATCTCGCCAAGGTCATCGGATTCGTGCCGCAATCCGTGCCCGTGTCCCGCATGAGCGTCTTCGATGCCATCCTGCTGGGAAGGAAACCGTACATAGACTGGATCGCCACCCAGGACGACCTGGACAAGGTCAGCTCGGTCATCGACGCTCTCGGCATGCACGACCTCGCCCTGAGATACTGCGACGAGATCAGCGGCGGGGAGTTCCAGAAGGCACAGATCGCACGCGCACTGGTCCAGGAGCCCTCGGTGCTCATCCTGGACGAACCCACCAACAACCTGGACATCGCCAACCAGCACAAGACCATGCACATGATCATGGACGCCGTCAGGATGCGGAGCATGTGCACGATAATGACGATGCACGACATCAACCTGGCCGTTCACTATTCGGACAGGTTCCTTTTCATGAAGGACGGACTGGTCGCCGCCTACGGCGGCCTGGAGGTCATAACCGAGGACCTCATCAGGGACGTGTACGGGATCGATGCGGAGATCGTCGACCACAAGGGAGTCCCCCTGGTGGTCCCGAGCCACTCAGAGAAGTACAGGCACCTCCAGAGCCACCATCACCCCCATGACATCCACGACCACCTGGAGCCTCATGGGCATGGCATGGGGATAGAGGAGATCTGAGACTATGAATCAGGAGCTATGGGAAGAATGCGTCAAGTTCCACGGGCATGCATGCCCCGGACTTGCGATAGGGTACAGAGCCGCCGAGGCGGCATCGGAGAGACTGGGTACGACCCTCAAGAGGACAGAGGACGAGGACATCGTCTGCGTGTCGGAGAACGACAGCTGCGGTGTGGACTCCATCCAGTGCATAATGTCCTGCACCGTGGGAAAGGGCAACATGATCCTGAGACCGCGTGGCAAGAACGCGTTCTCTTTCTTCGACCGGGACACGGGAAGGTCCGTGAGAGCCGTCCTGAAACCGTTCGACAGAAGCGGGGAGAAGAGGGATGTGATCGACAGGGTCCTGAACATGCCATTGGAGGAACTCTTCGACTTCAAGGGGCCCGGATTCCCATTCCCCGAGGGGGCCAGGATGTTCGAGAGCAGGACCTGCGAGATCTGTGGGGAGAGCGCCAGGGAGGACATGATGAGGTTCCAGAACGGGAAGATCGTATGCCTGGACTGCTTCAAAGGATATGATCGGGGCTGGATGTGAGACTCCGAAGGGCCGACATGGACCTTGGACGCCGTTGTCTGGACGATATGATTGTGTAATAACAACATGGAGAATTCTCTATGTTCGATATGGAGAATTCTCCATTTTTAACATAGATAATTCGCTATATTCAAGTATACACACCGCGTATGAACAGCCCGGTGAGAACGTGACTCTGACGAAGGAGGGGTATATGCAGAGGATCGCGGATCGCAGACTCGCGAGAATGCTCGAAGTGTTCGGTGCGGTATGCGTCGAAGGACCGCGCGGATGTGGGAAGACCTGGACATCGCTGAATATGTCCAACAGCGCGTTCATGATCGCGGATCCGACAGACAACTTCGCCAACCGCCAATTGGTCTCAAACAATGTGGAGTATGCGTTCAGAGGAGACGCCCCTCACCTGATAGACGAATGGCAGGAATTCCCTCATATCTGGGATGCAACCAAGATCAAGATTGATGACAGCAGGATGAACGGTCGTTTCATCCTGACAGGCTCATCGACACCCGTCAACAAAGGTGTGTACCACAGTGGCACAGGCAGAATCGGTTCAATGCGCATGCGCACAATGTCCCTGTTCGAATCCGGGGATTCGGACGGCTCGGTATCCCTGGCATCCCTCTTCGATGGAGCGGACGTTTTCACAGATATCAAGAAAGTATCGTTGGAAGATATAATAGGCCTGACAGTCCGTGGCGGTTGGCCCAGATTGATTGGGATGGATGCCGGATCAGCGTTGGAAGTCCATAAGGACTATGTCATGAAAACCGTCGGGGATGCATCGCGTCTGGAAGGAGGATGTGACGAGACCAAGATGACGATGGTGTTCAGATCCCTGGCTCGCAATGAGGGCACCGTCGCAAGCAATGCCACCATTGCCAGAGATGTCGCAGAGTTCGAAGACGAAACCGTGACTGATCAGACCGTATCGAAATACATAGATCTCCTGAAAAGGGTCTTCGTGGTGGAGGATCAACCATCGTTCAACGCGAACGCACGCTCGTCTGTCAAGGTCGGCAAGAGTCCTAAGAGACGCCTCACAGACCCTTCGCTCGCTGTTGCAGCCATGGGCCTCAATGAGGAGAGACTCATGAGAGACCTACGCACGTTCGGATATCTGTTCGAGTCGATGTGCATCAGGGACCTGAACATCTATGCGGAAGCCAGTGGCGGGTCCGTCTACCACTATCGTGACGATAAAGGCCGCGAAGCCGATGCGGTCGTGGAATGGAACGATGGCAGATGGGGTGCATTCGAGATGAAAACCGGCACTGACAAGATTGCCGAGGGCGTCCGTAGCCTGATGAAGGTACGCAAGGTCTACGAGAACCAGGGCTGGCCGCTCCCCGAATTCCTCTGCGTGATATGCGGCACCGCCCCCGCGGCATACCGTCGGGATGATGGCGTCTATGTTGTGCCCATCACCTGCCTCGGCCCGTGACGCCTGATGACACCCATTAATAGGTGCCCGCGAATCCTCCACCCATGGACCTGTTCGAGTACACGCGCAAGGGCATCCTCGAGAAGGACGCCCCGCTTGCGAGCCGTATGCGCCCCCGGTCCCTCGACGAGGTCGTGGGACAGGAGCACATCATCGGTGATGACAAGCTGCTCTCGAGAGCGATACGCGCCGACAGGATAGGTTCCCTCATCTTCTACGGTCCGCCCGGCACCGGGAAGACCACGCTGGCACAGGTCATCGCCAACACCACGAACGCCAGGTTCGTCCAGATCAACGCCACCACCGCGGGCAAGAAGGACATGGAGGATGCCGTCCAGAGGGCCAAGGACGCCCTGGGGATGGAGGAGAAGCGCACGATCCTCTTCGTGGACGAGATCCACCGCTTCAACAAGGCCCAGCAGGACTACCTTCTCCCGTTCGTGGAGGACGGCACCGTCATCCTCATCGGGGCGACCACCGAGAACCCGTACTTCGAGGTCAACCGCGCCCTGGTGTCCAGGTCCAGGATATTCGAGCTGAGACCGCTCTCCAAGGACAGCATAAGGAGACTCCTGGAAAGGGCCGTCTCCGACAGGGAGAGGGGCCTGGGCAGGATGGATGTGGACCTCGAGGACGATGCGGCGGACTTCCTCGCGGACATGTCCAACGGGGATGCCAGGGCGGCGCTGAACGCCCTCGAGCTGGGGGCCCTCACCACTCCTCCGGGACCGGACGGCAGAATCCGCATCGACCTTTCCGTCGCATCGGAGTGCATCCAGCGCAGGATTCTGAACTACGACAGGGATGGGGACAACCACTACGACACGATATCCGCCTTCATCAAAAGCATGCGTGGGTCGGACCCCGACGCCGCAGTGTACTATCTGGCGAGGATGCTGTACGCCGGCGAGGATGTGAAGTTCATCGCCAGGAGAATCATGATCTGCGCGTCCGAGGACGTCGGCAACGCCGACCCTCAGGCCCTCGTGGTCGCCGTATCCGCGGCCCAGGCTGTGGAACGCATAGGCATGCCGGAGTCCCAGATCATACTGTCCCAGGCGGCCACGTACGTCGCGTGCGCACCCAAGAGCAACTCCGCCTACAACGCCATCTTCTCCGCCCTGAAGTCCGTCAAGGAGGAACCGACCGGCGGGATACCTCCGTACCTCAAGGACGCCCACTACAGTGGCGCGAAGGACCTCGGCCGCGGTCTGACGTACAAGTACCCCCACAACTACGAGAACCACTACGTCGACCAGCAGTACCTCCCGGACGAACTTGTCGGCAGGCGCTTCTACGAGATGTCGGACAACGGATACGAGAAGGGCATGAAGGCCTGGCTGAAGCGGATAGGCAAGTACCGCGACTGATCGCGGACGCCCGTGTTGCGCGGACTCCTGGGTCTGAGAAGAGATTAAAACGAAGAAAACGATGCTGCCAACCGGGATAACAGATGAGCGGCTGGACCTACGCCAAATCCGGAGTTAACATCGACCAGAAGTCTGAAGCCATCGAGGCGCTTGTGAACGAGGTCAGCTACAAGAGAGACGGTATAGGGCAGGCCGTGCGCATGCCCGGACTCTTCGCCAGCCTGATCGACTTCGGTGACAGGTACATCACCATGGCTACCGACGGGGTCGGATCCAAACTGCTCATCGCCGAGGAACTGAACAAGTGGGACACCGTCGGCATCGACTGCATCGCGATGAACGTGAACGACACCATCTGCGTGAACGCCGAACCGACATCATTCGTGGACTACATCGCCATCGACAAACCCAATCCTGAGATTACCGAGGAGATCGGCAAGGGCCTGCAGAGGGGCGCCGAGCTCTCCAACATGGAGATCGTCGGCGGCGAGATCGCGGTCCTGCCGGAGATCATCAACGGCGTGGACCTCTCGGGGACGTGCCTCGGATACGTGGCGAAGGATAGGATAATCACGGGGTCCGCATGCGAGGAGGGCGACCTCATCATCTCGCTCAGATCGTCTGGCATCCACTCCAACGGACTCACCCTCGCGAGGAAGGTCGTCGAGGCCAACGGCATCGCCATGACCGACAAGGTCTCCGGACTCTCCAAGAGCATCGGGGAGGAGCTGCTCACACCGACCGAGATCTACGTCAGGCAGGTCCTCGAGATCACATCCGAGCACACAGTGCACGGGCTGGTGGACATCACCGGAGGGGGCCTCAGGAACATCCTCAGGATGAGGAAGGGCCTCAGATACGTCATCAGCGATCCCGTGAAACCCGCACCCATCTTCCAGAAACTCCAGGAGCTGGGTGAGATCGAGGACAGGGAGATCTACCAGACCCTGAACATGAGCATGGGATTCACGATCATCGCCCCGGCGGGCGATGCGGAGGAGATCGCCTCCCGCTACCCCAACGCCGACATAGTCGGCAGGGTGGAGAAGGGGGACGGGGTCCTCCTGGAGTCGGGCAACATACTGTATGACCACTACTGAGCGCGGCGAGCGCATAACGGATGAGGCGTCGGAGGGCGGACTGCCCCCGGACATAGAGCTCGCATTGGCGGAGTATCTGGAGGGCATATCCTCCGGCTCCCCTCTGCTGGACTGTCTCTGGGGAGAGCTCTACGGCGCCATAAACGCCAACCTCTGGGCGGGCAACATAACGGCGGAACGCGCCGAACGCCTGCGCAAGAGATACCTTTTCAACTACGGTGACCGCGATGGAACTAATCGATTTCAGCGACTGCGAGAGGAACGAGTACCGCGCCTACGGGGGAGCCAGCGGGAACAAGATCAACATAATCTACGAGGGACACGGCTACATGCTCAAATTCCCTCCCAAGGCCAACCCCAACACGGACCTGAACTACGAGAACTCCTGCACCACCGAGTACCTCGCATGCCACATATTCGAATCCATGGGGATATCCGCCCAGCAGACCCTCCTCGGCACCTACACCGACAAGCACGGCAACTCCAGGAAGGTCGTCGCCTGCAGGGACTTCGCCGAAGGGGGCAAGACCCTGGTGGAATTCGCACACCTGAAGAACACCTGTCTGGACAGCGACCTGGACGGATACAACACCGACCTCGGATCGATCCTCAAGGCCATCGACGAGCAGCGCCTCATAATGCCGGACAGACTCAGGACGTTCTTCTGGAGACAGTTCATAGGGGATGCCCTGCTGGCGAACTTCGACCGCCACAACGGGAACTGGGGGATCCTCGTGAACGAGAGGATCAAGCACGCGGACCTCGCCCCTGTGTACGACTGCGGATCCTGTCTGTTCCCCCAGCTGGACGACAAGGGCATGGACAGGGCGCTCTCCAAACCGTACGAGATCGAGGACAGGGTGAAACTTTTCCCCAAATCGACGCTGATGATCGACCATGCCAGAATCAACTACTACGACTTCATCACCGCGGCGGACAACATCGACTGCAACGCCGCGCTGGCATTCCTCTACAAGCGCATAGACCTTGACGCCATCGAGGGGATCCTGGACGATACGCCGGACCTTTCGCCCCTTCAGCACAGGTTCTACATGACGATAATCAGGGCCCGCAAGGAAGGCATCATCGACAAGGCGATGGACAAGATAGAGAGAAGGAAGGGATGACGGGGCGGGCCCCGCCATGTTTTCATCTCTGGCCGTAGACGTAGATGAGGTGCCAGCCGAACTGGGTCTGGACGATGGTCATGTCTCCGGGATTGTAGGAGAACGCGGCGTCCTCGAAGGGCTTCACCATCTGTCCGCGTCCGAACCACCCGAGGTCTCCCCCGTTCCTTCCGGAGGGGCACTTGGAGTACTGGGCGGCGAGCGTGGCGAAGTTCTCCCCGGCATAGACCCTCCTCTGCAGGTCGAGAGCCTGCTCGTAGGAGTCCACGAGGATGTGGGAACAGCGTGCCTGTCTTACCATGAGGGGATGGAACGTCAGTGTGTTCAAATCAGTTGCGTTATGCTTAGGACGCAGCCGACCTGCGAATGCGCCCCGACACGCCTGATACAGGGCAACCGCTTCGGACATCCGCGGGAGCGATCACTGGATCAGACCCAGACGATCCGCGAATGCGCCGCACACCGCCCCCAGGGCCGTTGCCGTCTCCAGCGAGAACCCGCCCGGTGTGATGTCCAGATTGTACCTGGGGATGGATGCGGCGGACTTCGGGACCCCGTGGGGCCCGATCCCGAAGAGCAGCGTGATGCTCTGCCCGCACTCCACCATCGACACCGCCTCGGAGAGGGGGATCTGCTTCTTCGCATCGGGTTTGCTAGTCGTCAGGATGATCTCCCCGAGCTGCGGCGGGAACCCCTTGCCGGGATACGGGAAGCATTGGAACCTGCCCGTCTCGGCCATCTCGAGGAAGTTCTTGCCATGGCCGCCGATGCTGGTGGTGCCTGCGACCCATTCCGCGATCTCCTTCGGAGTGCGGGCATCCTCGGGGATGGGGAAACCGAAAAGGGCGAGTCCCATGTCGTAGGCCCTCGCGAGGTCCCCGGCGCGGGCGATGACCCTCCTGTGCGGCTCCCTGAAGTTCTGGTCGTATGAGTTGTACAGTCCGATCGTGATCCTCCCGCGTCCCATGAATCTCACCTCTGGTTGCGACGCCTTCCGACGATGGCGTACGCGTCTCCGTCCATGAACACCTCGTACTCAGGATACTCCGATTGGAGCTTGGCGATCTCGGCCATGACCTGCGACAGCGTCAGATCGCAGGTGCGGATGTCGATGAAAACGCGGTCTGGCTCCATGAAGGGTCATCCCGAATGATTGATAGGAGAAGAGATGGTGCCGTGAGCCGGGCTCGAACCAGCGACTTCAAGATCTTCAGTCTTGCACTCTCCCAACTGAGTTACCACGGCGTAATTCCCCCCTATAGATGTTCCCGTTATAAAGTTTGTGACGGGGTACGGCATGACGCCGCCCCGTCTGGCTCATTGCTCGGGGGCCTCCGGGGCCGATTCCTCGACCTCTTCCTCCTGCTCCTCGGTCATGACCGGCTCTACCGCCACGACCTTGTCCCCGTTGCGCATGTCCATGACCCTGACACCCTTGGCGTTGCGCCCGGTCTCGCGGATCTCGTCGGTGTCGATGCGTATGATCTTGCCGGATGCGGATGTGAGCATGAGCTGGTCGCCCGGGTTGACCTTCCTGACGCTGACCACCTGGCCGTTCCTCTCGTCGGTCTTGATGGTGATGACTCCCTTGCCACCGCGCCTGGTCTTGCGGTAGTCGTCCACGTCCGAGATCTTGCCGTATCCGTTCTCGGAGACCGTCAGGAGCCTGTCCCCGGGCCTCACCACGGCCATGGATACGACGCGGTCTCCGGGGTTGAGGGTCATTCCCTTGACGCCCATCGTGTCCCTGCCCATCGGACGGGCGTCGGTCTCGTCGAACCTGACGGCCTGCCCGTCTGCGGAGGCAATGATTATCTGCTCGGAACCGTCGGTGATTCCGGTCTCGATCAGCTCGTCGCCGTCCTCCAGCTTGATCGCCTTGATGCCCTTGGCACGGACGTTGCCGTAAGCGGAGAGCGACGTCTTCTTGAACAGCCCGTTCCTGGTGCAGAACACGAGGTACCTGTCCTCGGGGAACCCTGAGGCGCAGACCGTGTTGACCACCTTCTCCCCCTCCTCCAGATCTGGGAGGAGGTTCACGATCGGCTTGCCCTTGGACTGCCTGCTGCCCTCCGGGATCTTGTATCCCTTGAGCCAGTGGAGACGCCCGTGGTTGGTGATGAACATCACGTAGTCGTGGGAGGAGGTGACGAACATAGACGCGACATGGTCCTCCTCCTTGGTCTGCATGGCTGTGAGGCCGACGCCTCCGCGGGACTGCTGCCTGTACGTGCTCAGCGGGATCCTCTTGATGTAGTTGTCAGCGGAGATGGTGATGACCACCTGCTCCCTGGGGATGAGGTCCTCCTCGTCGGTGTCGATGGCGTTGGGGTCGATGACGGTCCTGCGGTCGTCGCCGTAGGTCTCCTTCATCTCCTCGGTCTCCGACTTGATGATGGAGAGGACCCTGGACTCGTTGGCCAGGATGTCCCTCAGATCCTCCATGAGGGCCTTGAGCTGGTCGTACTCCTCCCTGATCGAGTTGAGCTCCAGACCTGTGAGCTTCTGGAGCCTCATGTCGAGGATGGCCTTTGCCTGCTCGTAGTCGATGCCGAGCAGCGACTGGAGCCCCGTGTTGGCCTCCTCCGCGTTGGAGGACTCCCTGATGAGGGCGATGGTCTCGTCCAGCATGTCGATGGCCTTCATCAGGCCCTCCAGGATGTGGAACCTCTTCTCGGCCTGGGCCAGGTCGTACCTGGTCCTGCGGACCACCACGTCCTTCCTGTGGGCGATGTAGTGGGTAATGAGCGCCTTCAGACTGAGCGTGGTCGGCTTGTTGTCCACCAGGGCGATGTTGATGATGCCGTAGGTGACCTCCATGTTTGTCTTCTTGAACAGGTTCTCGAGGACGACGCTGGACAGAGCGTCCCTGTGCAGCTCGATGACGATGCGCATGCCGTGCCTGTCCGACTCGTCGCGCAGGTCGGTGATGCCCTCGATCTCCTTGTCCTTCACGCGGTCGGCGATCTGGGTGATGAGCTGGGCCTTGTTGACCTGGTAGGGGATCTCGTCGACGATGATCCTCTCCTTGCCGTTCTCCATCTCCTCGATGTGCGTGTTGGACCTGACCTTGAGCCTTCCGCGGCCGGTCTCGTATGCCGCCCTGATGCCGCCGATGCCGTAGATCGTGCCCCCTGTGGGGAAGTCTGGCCCCTTGACGAACTGCATGAGCTCCTCTAGGGTGGCATCCGGGTGGTCGACGGTGTAGACGATGGCGTCGCATACCTCCCTGAGGTTGTGAGGGGGCATCTTGGTGGCCATTCCGACGGCGATTCCGTCCGATCCGTTGACCAGCAGGTTGGGGAACTTCGACGGCAGGACCGTCGGCTCCTTGAGGGACCCGTCGTAGTTGTCCATCATGTCGACGGTGTCCTTGTCCAGGTCCGCCAGCAGGTCGCTGGCCACCTTCGAGAGACGCGCCTCGGTGTAACGCATGGCCGCGGGCGGGTCCCCGTCCACGGATCCGAAGTTACCCTGCCCGTCCACCAGGGGGTACCTGAGCGAGAAGGGCTGGGCCATCCTGACCATGGCATCGTACGCCGCGGTGTCGCCATGCGGATGGTACTTACCGAGGACCTCTCCGACCACGGTGGCGGACTTCTTGTGGGGCCTGTTGTACACTAGTCCGAGCTCGGACATCGCGTACATGATCTTCCTGTGGACTGGCTTGAGACCGTCCCTGACGTCGGGCAGCGCGCGTCCGACGATGACGCTCATGGAGTAGTCGATGTACGAGCGGTGCATCTCCCTCTCGATGGGCTGGATGATGAGCTTCCTCTCTCCATCCATGGTATCACACATCCAGGTTGACGACCTCGTGGGCATGCTCGATTATGTACTCCCTGCGGGGTTCGACGTCGTCGCCCATCAGGACGGAGAAGAGCTGGTCGGCGACCATGCCGTCCTCGATCGTGACCTTCTTCATGATCCTGGTCTCGGGATTCATCGTGGTCTCCCACAGCTGCTGCGGGTTCATCTCTCCCAGACCCTTGTACCTGGAGACGTTGGCCCCCTGGCCGATCTCGGCCATAGCAGATGCCATCTCCTCTTCGTTGTACGCGTAGATCTGCTTCTTGCCCTTGTAGACCCTGTACAGAGGCGGCATGGCGATGTAGACGTGCCCGGCCTCGATCAGCGGCTTCATCTGCCTGTAGAACAGCGTGAGCAGCAGCGTGCCTATGTGTGCGCCATCTACATCCGCATCGGTCATGATGACGATGTTGTGGTAGCGGATCTTGGTGACGTCGAAGTCCCTCCCGATGCCTCCGCCGATTGCTATCGCCAGGTTCTTGATCTCCTCGTGGTCCAGGAGCTTGTCGGGCCTGGCCTTCTCCACGTTGAGGATCTTTCCCCTCAGCGGAAGGATGGCCTGGAACGCACGGTCCCTGCCCTGCTTGGCGCTCCCGCCTGCGGACTCCCCCTCCACGATGTAAAGCTCGCACTTCGAAGGGTCCTTCTCCGAGCAGTCCGCGAGCTTTCCGGGCAGGCTGGTGCTCTCCAGGGCGGATTTCCTCCTGGTCGCGTCCCTCGCCTTCCTGGCGGCCTCGCGTCCCTCGTAAGCAGATATGGCCTTCCTGACGATCGTCTGGGCCACGGAGGGGTTCTCCAGCAGATACTCGGCCAGCTTGTCGTTCATGAGCCCCGACACGGCGCCCTGCGCGACGCTGCTCCCCAGCTTCGCCTTGGTCTGACCCTCGAACTGGGGCTCGGACATCCTGATGCTCACGATGGCCGTCAGGCCCTCGCGGACATCGCTGCCCTCCAGGGTGGTGTCCTTCAGCAGGTTGTTGGCCTTCCCGTAGTCGTTGATCGTCTTGGTGAGGGACGTCCTGAACCCCGTGAGATGGGTCCCTCCCTCGGGGGTGAAGATCGTGTTGACGAACGAATCGATCTCCTCGTTGTAGCCGTCGGTCCACTGCATGGCGATGTCGATCATCACGCCGTTCCTCTCGCCGGTGAAATGGATGGGTGTCTGGTGGATCGGCGTCTTGGACCTGTTCAGATACTCCACGAACTCCGACACGCCGCCGTCGTAGTGGAACCTCTCCTTCCTGCCTGTGCGCTTGTCCTCGAAGTTGATTGTGGCCTCCTTGTTCAGGAACGCCTGGTTGCGGAACCTGTTCTGAAGCGTCGTGTAGTCGAACTCGATGGTCTCGAACATCTCCTTGTCGGGCCAGAATGTGATCTCCGTCCCGTGGCGGTCGGTGTCGCCGATGATCTCGACGGGGCCGTCGGGCACCCCGATCTTGTACGACTGCCTCCAGACCTTGTCCTCCCTGTACACCGTGGCTATGAGCCTCTCGGACAGCGCGTTGACGACGGAGACTCCCACCCCGTGGAGTCCTCCGGAGACCTTGTAGCTGTTCTGGTTGAACTTCCCTCCGGCATGGAGGTCTGTCAGGCACATCTCCAGGGCCGACTTGCCCTCCTCGTGGTTGATGCCTGTGGGGATGCCCCTACCATCGTCCACGACCGTGATGGACCCGTCCTCGTTGATCGTTACGTCCACCTCGGTGGCGAACCCGGCCATGACCTCGTCGATACCGTTGTCCACGACCTCGTAGACCATGTGGTGGAGACCGCGGGAGTCCGTGGACCCGATGTACATACCGGGCCTCTTCCTCACAGCCTCGAGACCTTTGAGGGCCACGATGCTGTCCGCATCGTACTCCTCCTCGGCGTGTTTCATGTTCCCATCCATGATAATCGGATGACCTATCTCCTAATGCTATATATACACGCGTACACGCGCGCGCACGCGCTGTGCGTGCGAACAGACAGTCGGCGTCAGAATGCGCCGAATCAGCCAGGGATGTATGAGCGGCCGCATATGGCGGCCTTGAGATGTTTTACCGGGACCGGTCGCGGGCTCCCGACCTCATGAGAGACATCGGTACCCATCCACGACATGGGATCGAAGCGATCTACCCTCAATCCTGAAGAACCCGAGGTTTCCGCATACCATCACCATGTGGACCTTGTCATACCTCATCTCCTGACCGGAGGAGGCCATGTCGCCAAGGACGATGACCAGCAAGCCGACGCCGTCCGAAATCACCGCATAGATCTCGCTGTTCATTCTCTCACTTCCGATCACTTGTCGGCCGTTCAGGCCTCACTGTCTACATGACGGAAAGGGTATTTGTTGTGACCAGAAACCGCACGGTGACATGATTACCGACAGGAAACCGTCATCCGCCATCGGTCAACTATTAAGCCTGGCTCAGGCGATACGGAACCGATCCGAAATGAGCACCATAATGGAAGTGGCCCGCAGAGGGGAGATCACCCCGATGATGAAGAAGATCGCCGAGAAGGAGAACGTCAGCCCGGAGTTCATCCGCAACGGCATAGCGTCGGGGCGCATCTGCGCCCCCTGCAACCCCGCCCACGACCCGGAGCCGGCGGCCATCGGCGAGGGTCTCTCGGTGAAGATCAACGTCAACCTGGGTACATCCAGGGACATCGTGGACCTCGATGCCGAGCTCCAGAAGCTCCAGGTTGCGCTCAAGTACGGCGCGGACGCGGTCATGGACCTCAGCACCGGCGGGGACATCGATGCGATCAGGGCCAGGCTTCTGAAGGAGTGCCCAGTGATGATGGGGTCCGTCCCGATATACCAGACCGGACTCACCGCCGCAAGGAGGAACGCCGTGGTGGAGATGAGCGAGGACGACATCTTCAACGGCATCGAGAAGCATGCGAAGGACGGCATGGACTTCATGACGGTCCACTGCGGGATCACCAAGGAGAGCGTCGGATGGCTCAGCAAGTGCAGCAGGATCACAGACGTCGTCTCCAGGGGTGGGTCGTTCCTCACCGCATGGATCCTTCACAATGGAGAGGAGAACCCCCTGTACAAGAACTACGACTACCTCCTGGAGATGGCCAGGAAGTACGAGTTCACACTGTCCCTGGGGGACGGGTTCAGACCCGGATGCATCGATGACGCGTCCGATCAGGCGCAGATCACCGAGCTCATGACCCTCGGACACCTGGTCAGGAGGGCCCGCGATGCCGGCGTCCAGACCATGGTCGAGGGACCGGGACACGTCCCGCTGGACCAGGTCCCGATGAACATGCAGATCCAGAAGCGCATGTGCGACCATGCCCCGTTCTACGTCCTCGGACCGCTCGTCACCGACATCGCGCCGGGATACGACCACATCGTCGGAGCCATCGGGGGCGCCGTCGCCGCGCAGCATGGGGCGGATTTCCTGTGCTACCTGACTCCAGCGGAGCACCTGTCCCTGCCCGACGTCGACGATGTCAGGGAAGGGGTCATCGCATCGAAGATCGCCGCGCACGTCGGCGACCTGTGCAGAGGCATCGGAAGAGATCGCGACACCAGGATGGCCAAGGCCAGGAAGGCCCTGGACTGGGAGACGATGTTCGACACGTGCATAGACGAGGAGAAGGCCCGCAGGTACAGGTGCAGGGGATGCACCGAGGAGAGCGAGGGATGCTCCATGTGCGGCGATGTCTGCGCGATCAAGATCGTCAACACCTACATGAAGAAGGATGACGGGATGCATGACTGCTGACCCCCGTCGTTGATGCGGCGGCCCACCGCCGCCTTTTCCATCTCCTTTCAGAGGATGTATCGGACCCGTCCGTTGATTCTGTGAAAATGGGTCTGCGACGGACATCCCTACCGTCCGCAAACGACTTTGGAAAAAGGGATGGAGCCACTGGAGGGGATCGAACCCCCGGCCTACGGTTTACGAAACCGCCGCTCTACCGCTGAGCCACAGTGGCAATGGAAGTGGGGAACGAGTCCCCGTATTTAATATGTTAACACACAAGGACGGCCGACCCGTGACTGAACCCGCTCAGGCGACGAGCCTGTTGACCACCAGGGAATACTCCGACCCGTCGTAAGACAGGATGGAACCTCCTTTCATCAGCACATAGTCGTCACCCATGGTCCAGAGGACCGTTCCGGGAATGAAGATGTAGGTCGAACCGATATCTCCGGACGCGTTGACGAGGCCTTCGCTCACATCGACATCCATCGTGTACGACCCGGACCCGGTCTCGATCGTCAGCATGCCGTCACCGAGGCTGGTGTCGAGTCCCTCGGGCTGGGACATCACGGCATAGGTGCGGTCCATTGCCACGGCGACCTGTCCGTCCTCCACCAGCACGTCGATCTTGCCCACGCCACCATCGGTGTCGGAGTAGTAACCGGTGATGATGGATCTGGAGCCGTCGCTCTTCACGAATCCCGAGTAGTCTATGGTCAGCCCGTCCATCAGGATTGTTCCTTCGGCCACATGGAACGAGTTGCTGTCCACGGTGATGCTGGCAGGGTATTCCGTCGGGCGGAACTCAGCGCCGTTGCACATGCGGAACGTCAATTCGGAGGCAGTGCCCGTGAGGTCGACCCTGTCGCTGGGCAGAGTGGCCGAGGAGTCCCTGGACATCGCGATGTAGGCCAAACCGTGATCCCCATCGCCGGCGCCGATGGAGAACATGTAGAGGATCCCGTCCTCGATGTACAGCTGGTACTCGACACCGTAGGTGGGACTGACCGCCTCGACATCGGAGATGAGCATGAACTCGATCGTCGATCCCTGATACGTCAGCGAGACGATATCCTCGGAGACGGTAGCCTCGAGATACTCTGGGACGTTGACGACAAAATCGGTACCTGATTCGTAGCTGTACACCGGATACCAGGTGCCCTCGAAGGAATCCTCCTGGCCATCGCCAGCGCCGTTCCCGTAGTTGACCCACGAGAACAACAGGCATATCACGATGATCACGGCTGCGACCGTCATCATCTTGATGTTCTTGGCATTCATGCCTTTCGGTATCGCGTTCCTCTTTATAATCGGGTTCAGAGCCTGTGCTGGGGGAACATATCCCTGAACACTACGGCGTCCTTCTCGATCAGAGGCGATTCGCAGATGAACGTGCACTCCTGCTTGGAATCCTTCAGGACGTCGGCGAGCATCTGGAGGTCTGGTTCCTTGGTCTCCAGGGGCAGATGGGATATCTCCCCCTTCTCGCCGTACTTGATGCAGCTGATGTGGAAGTGGGCTATGTCTCCCGCGAGGGAGAAGAACTGGTCCGTGAGCTCCCTCATATCCTGCTCGGTCCTGAGGCATCCCCTTCCCCTGGCGTGGACATGGGCCACATCCAGGACCGGACGCACGCCGTCGACGCTCTCCATGACCTTCCCTATCTCGTCGAGCGTCCCGAACTGTCCCAATTTGCCCATGGTCTCGACGCCGAGCGTCACGTCCCTGATCCCCTCATCATCGAGCATGTCCTTGCATCTGGACAACCCCTTGATTACCGACGGGAGGGCGGTCTCCGGCGATTTGCCGTAGGATGCGGCATGGATGACGATGATGTACGCTCCGAGGTTGTGGGCGGCACGTGCCGTGTCCATGACCCAGCCTATGCTCTTCTCCCTGGTCTCGTCCGAGTCGGAGTTGAAGCTGATGAAATACGGGGCGTGGCAGCTGAGCCTTATGTCCAGCGACCTTGCCTTCGCACCGATCTCCTGGGCCCTCTCAGGCTTTATCCTCGCTCCGCGGACGAACTCTACCTCCAGCGCGTCCAGGCCGAGGCCCTTTGTGTACTCCAACGAACCCTCCGGCGTCTTACCGGCGGAGGGATAACCTGCGGGACCGAATCTCATGGATGACCGTAGTTGCTTCACGATGTTAACCGTTGTGAGTCGACGACCGCCTTGTATATACGGGGACGGCATCCTTTGACGCATGAGGCTGGAACTCGAGGTTTCCCTGGACCCCACGCTGGGCTGCGGACAGGCCCACCGCTGGAGGAAGGATGGCGACGTCTGGACCGGCGTCCTCGGAAGGGATGTGGTGAGGATGAGACAGACCGGATACGGTGCAGAAGTGGAGGGATGCTCGGATATCGGCCGCCTCAGGGACTACTTCAGGGCGGAGGACGACCTGTCGGAGATCGTGAGGGACATCTCATCCCGGGATCCCTACGTGGCCTCCCTATCGGAGCACTGCCCGGGCCTCCGCATCCTCAGACAGGACCGCTGGGAGTGTCTGGCAACCTATCTTCTGGCCACCAACGCCAACGTCGCCCGCATCGGCAAGATGGTCGAATCGGTCTGCGACATGTTCGGCGATGACCTCGGAGGGAGGCATTCGTTCCCCACGCCTTCCCAGATCCTCGACGGCAGCGACAGGATCTGTGAATGCAGACTGGGCTTCAGGGAGCAGCGCTTCATAGAGCTGGCACAGCGCGTCGAGGACGGCGAGGTGGACGTGGACGCCATCGCGGAGCTCGACTACCAGGGCTGCGTCGATGAGCTGATGGGGATCAAAGGGGTAGGGCCGAAGGTCGCTGACTGCGTGGCCCTCTTCGCCTACGGGCACCTGGACGCGTTCCCGGTGGATGCCAGGATACAGAAGTCGATGGAGGAGCTGTACGGCGTCAGCGGATCGTACAAGGCCGTGTCGGCCTACGGACGCGAGAAGTTCGGCAGATATGCCGGATACGCGCAGGAGTTCCTCTATCACAGGAAGTTCATCGGGTGAAGGGCTCAGATGTCCTGGGCGCAGTTGGGCGGGACCATCCCGGTCTGCGCCTTGTAGATGACCGCCAGAAGGCCGGTCTTCTTCACTACGCAGCAGAGCCTGCACATCTCGGTGGCGAAATCGCTCTTGTCCTCGGCGATCCTGGCGGCGGAGACCTTGACCTCCTCCTGGAACTCCGGGTAGAGGGGGTTGTCATCGATAATGGCATTTCCGCCCCTCTTCTTCTTGAGATACTGCGAGATGGCGGCGTCGGTGACCCCGAACCTGCGGGCGACCTCTGCCTGGGTCATCCCATGGGTGTGAACGAGCTCTTTGGAAACCTCTCTGCGGATCATCGGCAGAACATACCAGACAACAATCTCGCACGGTATCTTCATGCCTCCGCCTAGACCATCCTAGTATTTAACGCCGTTGGGACAGGAGGGCCCTGGAGGCATTATGTCATGCGCCGGTGTTGACCTTCAGGTAGAACTCGGATACGTCCCAGTCATCATCGTCGCGCTGCCTCTGGGTCTCCAGGCTGACGCCCACCGACTGGGCGGCCTCCTTGAGGATCCTCGCGGCCCTGTCGGAACCCTGGAACTCCTCCACCTTCGCCCCGGACGCGCACACCTTGCCCTTGAAGCTGCCTACGATGCGGGTCCCGCTGAATATGACCGAGTTGGCCCCAGCGCCTGTCTCCGCCTTGATCATGCCGCGGAGATAGATGTGGAGATTGTCCTGGGAGTTCAGCACGAAGTTGTCCAGGAACCTCGGGGGCTTCACGCCGACGTCGTCCGATAGCATCCAGTACAGCGTCTGATCGCCCTTCACGAAGAACCCCTTCCTGAGGAAACCGTCGTCCTCGAGCTCCCTCAGCAGGCCCCTCGTGACGGCCATCCTCCCTCCCACGAACTGGGACAGCGTCTCGGCCGAGAAGATCCCGAAGTCGCGGAAGTGGCGGCGCACGATCTCCTTCTGAGCCTCGTGCCGGTCCATGCCCTCGTCAGGAACGATGCATATGCGGTTGCTCTCGTCCGTGTAGATGACGGAGTTCTTGGAAAGCTCCGAGAGGATCTCGGACGTGCGCTCCGGCGAGAACGCCGAGTCGGCGACCAGGTCCTTCTTGGAGACCGGCTGCTTCCTTGCTATGAGCTTCAGGACCTCCCTGGAATGCCTGTCCACGACGAACGCCTTCTCTGCCCTGTAGAGCACCGCCATCTCCATGGTCGTGTAGCCTATGTACCCTGGGGACAGAGCCATCTTCATCAGGCCTCCGCGCTCCATCTGCTTCTTCATGGTGGTCCTCTCGGACACGCGTGCCATGAGCTCCTGGTCGCCGCGTATGTAGCCCCTGCTCTCCATCGCCGCCGCGACCGTGGGGTACCTGTCGTTGCGTGGCACCCTCTGCTTCGAAAACACATAGCTGAGCATCTCCTGCTCGGTCATCGTCCAGGGCACGAACCGGCCTTTGGCGTAGAACCCGTTCACGAAGTGGTACCCGTTCTCCGTCAGCACAGAGACCATGCCGTCGTCGAGCTTCTCCGCGTCCGTGTTCATGATCTCGCGTATGCGGACGATGTCGGTCCCCTTCATCCCGTAGAACCCCATCATGGAGTCGATGGCCGAGAGGGCATCCGGAAGTAGCTCGGGGGCGTCCAGGTCCATCATGCGGATCTCTATGCAGCCGGACATCTCCCAGAGTTCGAGGGCGCCGACGACCGTGTCGCCGCGCACGAGCGGGTAGATCCACCTGTCGCCGTAGCGCGAGGATATCTCCGCCCACTTGGATCCCAGGTCGGGGTCGTAGAGCGAGAGCACCCTGACCGGGAAGTCCTGCTCGGGTACCTTCTCCAGGGCCGGCAGCTCGTCGGACATGACCAGCATCGGGACCTGGCCCTCGCCCACGGATATCGTGGATGCGCCGACCTCCTGCGCGTACCTCTCGATCTCGTCCAACGGGATGTCCACGAGGAACCTCATGGATGCCGTCGGGATAGGGCCGTACGCCCTGATCGCCCGACGGACGAGGTCCTTCGCGGGATCGCCCTCGGGGGTCCCGGGACGGTACACCGCGTAGGTGTTCTCGGTGCCCCAGTCCTCCCTCTCGTCGAAGTCACGTATGATCAGGAGCGAGCGGTCCAGGCGCATGATGGACTGCTTGACGTCCTCCTTGTCCATCCCGGTGGCGGAGACCAGCTGCCTCATCGTGGCGCGCTCCATCCCGTCGATCATGTTCAGGACCTTCATGTCGGTCTCGGTGACCTCCTCATGCCTGAGGGCGGCATAGCGGTCGCCCTCATCCTTCAGTACGAACCTGACCCTGCCCCTGACGAACCTTCCCAGGAGGATCTCGCCGGACTCCCTCATGGAGTACCATTCCGAGAGGTCGAAGCCGTCCACCCTGCTGTAGACGTCCAGCTCGCTGCCCGCGGAACCGTAGAACTCGAAGAACTCGCGGATCGACCCGAACCTCTCGCCCTTGGTCAGGCGGTAGCGCTCGACGGTCTCGTAGTCGTAGACGTTGTCCCTGCCGGCCTTGAGCCTCATATGATCGATCTTCAGCATGTACTGGTCGTCCTCGGAGATCAGGAACCTGCCCTTGGAGACCTCCTCCGACGCGACCAATGATTCCAGGGACGTCCTGGCGTCCTCCTCGGGGAGCGACAGTGAGAACGCGACCTCCTGCACGGTGGCCGGCGCGAAGCACTCTAGATAGCGCATGACGATCCTGTCGGCGGCCCTCCTCCTGTCGACCTCCGGGTAGCTGACCTTTGAGAACATCCACCTGTTGTTGCCGGTAACGTCGGTCCTGGTGACCAGGTACATCGATTCCAGCTTCCTCATGGACCTGAACGCGACATCGTCGCTGATCTCCAGGTCCGCGGAGATCTCACTCAGCGGCGTGTCGCCCGTGACCCTCTCGTAGACGGCCCTGTCTACATCGGTCAGCTCCCTCTCCCTGCGGGTCGCGGCGGCATAGTACGGGATCTCCTCCGAGACCATGATGTGCGGCTCGTCCAGGAACACCGTCCCGATGGTGCCGTCCCTGATGAGCTCCCTCACCCACCCGTCGACGGTCTTCTTGTCCTCGTCGGTGTAGGCGTAGATGTTCCTGCCCCTCTCGCGCATCGCCTGGAGGGGGCCTGTGACGGACAGCAGCTTGGGGATGTCCCCCTTGGACATGACCCTTGGCGGCTTCTGTGCGAAATACGGGATGACCTGGTCCTCCGTGAACTCGAACTCGCTCACGGAATCGCCCAACGCCCTGTAGAGGACCTTCCTGTGCAGCTCCCTCAGGAGCGCGGACCTGTCCTCCATCAGGACGATGTCCGAGAACCCGGACAGGATGGCGGAGTGCGCGAACGGCGACGGGGTGCCTGTGTAGTGGATGAGCTCCACGGCCATCCGCCCCGAGTCGATCATGTCCAGGACCAGCCTCGCGTTCTTGATGTCCATGTCGTCCTCGAGGACCTCACGGTAGGTCTCCTCGATGACCGGCACCCTCTCCATGTCGCCCAGCATCTCCAGGAGGTACGATGAGCGGACCTGCTGCCTGTTGACCGATATTGGCCTGCCCATGTAGTTCCTGAGGATCATGAAGCTGCGGGCGGCCGTGTGCCTGAATCTGAGTTTGAATATCTCCGAGTCCTTGATGGACTTGCGGAGAACCTGGTCCAGTTCGGACCCGCGGATGAGCCCCGGGATCAGGGACATGTCGAACTTCCTGGGACATCCGAGCATGAAGCTGTCGTCGGATATCGTGACCGATACGTTCGCCCCGATCATCGCGGTCATCCTGTAGGCGTATGCCCTGGAGAGGGCGTCGTTCACCCTGCGGCCGAACGGGAAGTGGAACACCAGCTTCTGGTTCCCGGATGGGTCGATGTACTCCTCGACGGCGAGGCGGTCGCAGTCCGGGATGAACCCGGCGACGGCGTCCTGCTCCCTGAAATATGACAGTATGCTCCTGGCGGACCCCTCGTCCACATCGAAGTCGCTGACGAGCTCGGAGATCGCCTGGGCATCGGGTTCCGATATCCTGGTGGCCATCTCCTTCCTGAACTCCGCGATGTCCATCGACAGGTCGAAGCTCCTGGGCAGCATCTCGCCCGCCCAAGACGGGACCGTAGGCTTCCTGCCGTTGGCCTCCTTGACGTACGCGGTCATGCCCTTGGAACGGACGAACTCGAACGACCTCCCTCCCAGGACGAAGACGTCCCTGGGCGACAGCCTCTCCACGAACTTCTCGGACAGCTCTCCCGCGGTGGAACCGTGGTTCGTGACCACACGGTAGTTCGCCTCCTCCGGGATGGTCCCGATGTTCATGAAGTAGATCATGCGGGAACCCTTCTTCTTCCCGAACTGCCCGTCCCCCTCGTCGTACCAGATCTTCGAGTACACACCCTCGAAGTCGTCCTTGCTGCCCAGGTACCTGAGGACGTCCAGGAAGCTCTCCTCGGAGAGGTTGCGGTAGCAGTATGACCCCCTTACCAGGTCGTACGCCTCCTTCACGTCCCATCTGCTGTCGAGGCTCATCCCCACCACCGTCTGCGAGAGGACATCCAGACAGTTCTCGGGGATGCCCACCCTGTCGATGTCGCCACGGTGCGCTGCGCGGCACATGACGGCACACTCCACCAGGTCGTCCGGGTCGAATACCAGCAGCCTCCCCTTCGCCACCTTGCCGAAGCTGTGACCGCTCCTCCCGATCCTCTGGAGCCCTTTCGCCACCGATTTCGGGGACCCGATCTGGCAGACGAGGTCGACCGACCCTATATCGATCCCGAGCTCGAGGGACGTCGACGACACAACGCACTTGATCTCACCGCGCTTGAGGCGCTCCTCCACGTCGAGCCTTATCTCCTTCCCCAGGGAGCTGTGGTGGACCTCGATGTTGTCGAGCCCACGCTCCTTGAGCTTGTAAACGACGCTCTCGGCACCGGACCTGGTGTTGGTGAAGACCAGTGTGGTCTCATGCTGGTCTATCAGGTCCTTCAGGGTGTCGTACATCATCGAGTTGACGATGTCCGACGAAAGGGTGGTCATGTCGTCGGTTGGGCATATGACCTTCAGATCCAGCTGCTTCTTTGAACCGGACTCTATCAGCACGACATCGCGGACGTCGCCGTTCGGCTCGCATCCGACCAGGTATCCCGCGATCGCCTCGATGGGAGCGAGGGTGGCGGAGAGACCGATCCTCACGAAATCCGTCTCGCAGTGGTGCCTCAGCCTCTCGAGGGTGAGCGAGAGGAACGCGCCCCTCTTCGAATCACAGATGTCGTGGATCTCGTCCAGGATCACCCACTCGACCTTCTTGAACGCCTCCTTGAACTTCGGGGCGGCGAGGATGAGCGCCAGGCTCTCCGGGGTGGTGATGAGTATGTGCGGAGGGTGCTTGACCATCCTCTGCCTCTCGTTCTGCGGCGTGTCCCCGGAGCGCACCGCGACCCTGATGTCGGGGACGTCCATGCCGTGGGCGGCCGCGACCTCCCTCATCTCGGCAAGCGGGGTGTTGAGGTTGCGGTTCACATCGTTGGCGAGGGCCTTGAGCGGAGAGACGTAGATGCAGTAGACCCTCTCCTCCAGGGTCCCCTCCCTGGAGTAGCGTGTGAGCTCGTTGATGATGCTGGTGAATGCTGTGAGCGTCTTCCCGGAACCGGTGGGGGATGAGACCAGGACGTTGCGCCTCTGGTGTATGACCGGGATCGCCTTGGCCTGGGGGATGGTCAGGTCGTCGAACCGCTCATTGAACCAGGTCGAGATGAGAGGTTCCATCAGACCCATGACCTCGTCCTTGGTGTATGTCTTATCCACTCTCTCCAGCATGGCCATCACTAGACGGAAACCTCATGAACGGGTCCGATTTAAGCGTTACGCGGAACGGCATCCTTCTGCGGAGGGCGCATCCTCCGAGCTTCCTCCACCAGATATTATAAGGACAGTCCCGGATTCGGGAATCATGTCGCGGAACGGCAGGGCGCTGGCCCTGATTGCATTGATGGTCATCATGGCCCTGTCCATCCCGATCCTCTCTGAGCACTCGGACGCCGCGGACAGCGACCCCGTGGTGGAGGAGAGGACAGTGTACGGATACGTGACGAACCTGTCGGACCAGGAGGAGAACACGCCCCTGGAATCGGTGGTCGTCACCCTTTACAGCGGCAGCGGGTCCGACAGGGTCACGATAGATTCCTGCAGCACCGACGGGACCGGGCGCTTCGAGTTCACATTCCAGTACTCCAGCGACCAATCCTACTTCCTGAAGTTCGACTACCCCGGATACACCGTTAGGGCGCTCCCCGACAGCATGAACATGGACGGGGAGAACATGGTGAGCTTCGAGATGTCCTCCGACATGATAGACGCCGAGGGCAAGTACGCCCTCACCGAGACCGCGGACAGCCTCCATGCCATCGTCATGGTCATCACGACCGGCAGCGTATACGGGGTGGTTTTCGGCGACCATGACGGGACGACCTTCGAGCTCTCCGGGGCCACGGTGACCATCATGTCGGAGAACGGGCAGAGCTACTCCGCCCAGACCAACGACTCCGGCTACTTCATCATCGAGTGCCCCTACGGATCCTACATCCTCACGGTGAGGTGCAACGGCTTCCAGACCTCCGAATCGATCCAGGTGGAGTCCGGGCAGAACACGCCCTACACGGTGGTCCTTGTGCAGAACACCAGCGTCGTGTTCGCCAACATAGACGCGGCCCATGCCACCATGATCATCGCGGCGGCGATATTCGCGGCGATGCTCCTCGTGGCCGTGATGATACACCTGAGGACCAGGAAGGGCGACAGGGACCCGATATTCATCAACGACCTGGAATCTCTCACCGAACAGGAAGAGGATGATGTCAAGCGTCCCTGACGAGCGACGAGTTGACCCTGTCGTACAGGCTCTCCCCGTTCGCATCGATGGCGACGATGAGCGGCCCTAGCCTCTTGGCCTCGAACATCCACATGGCCTCTGCCATGCCCAGGTCGCCCCATTCGCAGCCGACGCACCTGTCCAGCCCTTCGGCGAGCGACACTGCTGCTCCGCCTGTCGCGGCGAGATAGACACATCCGTAATCCCTCATGGCCTCTGCCGTCTCGCGGGACATACCGCCCTTGCCGATGATGGCGCGGATGTTGTACGTGGGGATCATCTCGGGTTCGAGCTTGTTCATCCTGGCGGATGTCGTCGGACCGGCGGCGACCACCGACCAGGAGCCGTCGTCGCGCTGCCTCATGATCGGACCGCAGTGGAAGATGACGGCGCCGTTCAGACACTCGGGCACATCCCTGCCCTCCTCGGCGTACTCCAGCGCACGGATGTGCATCTCGTCGCGGCCGGTGATGACGGGTCCGGACAGATAGACCGTCTCCCCCAGCTTCAAGGACCTGACGTCCTCCTCGCTCAGGGGCGTCCTGAGAGTCCTCACAGGGTCACCCCCTGGGAGTAGTCGACGCCGTGGTCGGTGATCCTGGCGGATGCGCGGCGGGTCGCCCAGCATCCGATGTTGACTGCGACCGGGAGGCTCGCGGTGTGGCATGAGCACTTCCGGACCTTCACGCCGAGCACCGTCGTCACCCCTCCGAGACCCATCGGCCCCAGACCGGAGCCGTTGAGCGCGACGAAAAGGTCCTCCTCCAGCTTCCTGAGGGCGGGATCGGGGTTCTCTTCGTCGAGTGGGGTCAGGAGCGCCTCCTTGGCCATCTCGACGCACCTGTCGGATGTCCCGCCGATGCCTATGCCGACTATCGACGGGGGACAGGGGCGTCCGCCGGCGTCGAGGACCGAGTCTATGACGAACCTCCTGATTCCTTCGATCCCATCTGCCGGGTTGAGCATCGCCAGACGGGTCATGTTCTCTGAACCGGCGCCCTTCGGGAGCACGGTTATCTCCGTGAAATCGTCGTCGGTGGGGATGTAGTGGATGATCGGCATCCCGGGACCCAGGTTGTCGCCGTGGTTCTCCCTCGTGAGGGGGTCCACCGTGTTGGGCCTCAACGGGATCTCCCTCGTGGCCCTGGCGACACCTCTGGAGATGTCCTCGGCGATGGAGGAATCGAACCTCCCCCTGACATAGAACACGGGGATGCCCGTGTCCTGGCACATCGGGAGCCCGAGATGCTCCGCTTTCTTGACGTTCTCCATGATCGCCCCGAGCTGGGTGTACGCTACCTCGTTCGTCTCCCATCCTGCGGCGGCCTCGAGGGCCCATCCGACATCGGCGGGGAGCTTTGTGTTCGCAAGACGAAGAAGGTTGACGACAACGTCCTCAACCGGCTCGGACAGCTTGATCACGGTCATCGTCGTCCCAGAGGAGGTCTCCATATAAGAACCGACTGCGGGCAGCGACGTCAGGGGACCATGTACAGGACGTCGTCGATGGCCACGACCTTGACCGTGTCCCCGATGTCCGCATCCTCCGGGACCCTGAGGTCGACTGTCGAGTAGTTGTCGGGATGGAGCACCTGGATCTCGGACCCCGACCTGCTGACGACGGTGGCGTCCTTCAGATCCTCCGCCCTCTCGTAGACCTTGATCCCGGACATGTCCGCCCTGCGGACGGCCCTCTCGCGGAAGTCGTTGAGGTCCAGGACCCTTCCGCCGTTCCCGTTGACCCTGACGAGCTTGCAGTAGTGGCTCTGGAACAGGACGACGTCGCCGACATGGTACTCCGGCAGCCTCACGAGATACGTGATCCTGTACATGTCCTGACCGTCGGTCGTCTGCCCCACCAGCTTCGGGGACTCCTTTGTCTCGGCGCAGTACGCATCGGCGAGCTCCCTGGCCAGGCTCTTGCCGAGCGACATGGACGACAGGTACACGTCCACACCTCCGGTGACGATCTCCATCTTGGTGATGAATAAGGACCTGTTCGTCGCGGCCTGCCGAGCCACAGAGTTCTCCACCATGGCGAGGGTCTCCTCCCTGTCCTCCGGCGAGAGCCTTCCGGACCCCGTCCTTATCTGCAGAATGGCCTCGTAGTAGCTGCCGAGCTGTCTGGAGCAGCGTTTGCACACGGTGTTCTTGATCCTGACGATGGTGGTCTCCTCATCATCGGCCTCGTACCCCATCACGTCGCACGTCGTGCGAACCGTCACGGAGTAGACGTATGGATCCTGCTCCACCGCCTCTGTGGAGACGGAGACCGGGACGGCATCCCTTATCACGGACAGCGCGTCGGCCGCCGCATCCTGGACGGCGACCATGCGGTCCCTCTTGAGCCACCTGTCCCCGAACTCGTACTCGCCGCAGTTCGTGCAGACCTTCAGGTCCACGTGATGGGGGAGCGAGGTCAGCCTCCTCCCGTCCAGCCAGCAGTCGATGCAGAGGCCGTCGATCGACTCCTCGCAGTCCTTGCCGCACTTGACGCAGAAGCTCAAAGGAGCACCACCTGGGCGTGCTTGACGCCGCCGATCTCCATGACGTTGTCCGGAGAGACCTTCCCCTCCGCTATCGCGAGGGCGATGACCTCCTCACCGACCAGGTTCATGATCGTGACCGACTTCATCCTCTCCACGAACGCCTCGGGCGATATGGACTCGCCGCGGTAGAACGACTCGCTAACCCTGATCTTGGCGCCTCCGCCCTCGAACGTCATCCCTATGATGTCCTCGTCGCAAGCGGCGAGGATCCTCTCGTTACCGTGCGTGTGTATCCTGACGAACATCCTATCACACCCTCTTGTAAAGGCTCCCGACCTTGTAGAACTCGCCGGCGTCGTGAAGCTGCTTCACGGCCCTGCGCACCTCCGCCTCGGGTATGCCCTGGGACTCGCCGTGCTGTATGAACTCCTCTTCGGAGAGCCCGTCGCCTCCGAAGTCCCTCATGATCTCCCTGATCACATCCATCTTGTTCCTGTCCTTGGAGCTTATGCCCGTGGCGATCTTGTCGATGTCGAAGCCGCCGTCATCGCTGCCGGCGATCCTCCTGAGATAGTCCTCCACCAGGTCGACCGCACGGTTGGCGTCCACATCCGTGACGACCGAGCTGAGACGCATCTTGGCCGATGCCTCGGACAGACGCACGAACGCCTCCAGCTGCCTGGCGGTGATCGGGACCGAGGACCCGTCCCCGCCCATGGTCCTGATCCTCAGATAGCTCTTCTCGATGATGTTCTTGGCCTCCTCGGTCATGACTGGGGTCATCCTCTTCGAGTATGCGACGTACTTCCTCAGGATCTCCACATCGTACACCGGACGGATGTTGTCCGTGTTCTCCAGGATCTGCTTCGGGTCCACGCCGTCGATGCGGGTGCCCTCGGGGATCATCCTGACCTGGCCGCGCTGATGGGCCTTCAGGATGTGCTCCGTGATCGCGGTGTCCTTCTTCTTGTCCGGCTTGTCCGTCAGGACGAAGATCAGGTCGAAACGGGACATCAGGGCGGGCGGCAGATCGATCTGGTCCGCGATGGGGGAGTCCTCCTCGAACCTGCCGTACTTGGGGTTGGCCGCAGCCAGCATGGAGCATCTGCACTGGAGGGTCGCCGTGATTCCGGCCTTGGCGACAGATATCCTCTGGGACTCCATCGCCTCGTGCAGGGATGAACGGTCCTGGTCCGTCATCTTGTCGAGCTCGTCGATGCACGCCAGACCCTTGTCCGCCAGGACCAGCGCGCCGGCCTCCAGCGCACCGTGACAGGCGCCGCAGGCGCCGGCCTCGGACTGCATCTCCACCAGACGTACGGGCTGGCCGAAGATGTTCTTCTTTCCCTTGGCGGACCATGCGTCGGCATGCTCGGCCATGGGGCTGGACGGCGTGATGGGATAGATGGCCGCGACCTCGGAGAACGCATAGGCGACATATGCCGCCGCTTCGTTGCCGTCGCAGATCTTCATGAGCTTGCTCATAGGTTCTTTCCTCCTCTTTTTCTCGCTGTCCTCCCCCGCTCCCAACGCGGAAAAGGGCATAGATATACATGTTAAGAAGTATAGCATTTCAAAAAGGTCAGGTCAATGAAGAAAAGAGATTCTGTGACATCCGTCACAGAATCTCTTTTTCCTTTGTGTAAAAAGACAATGGAAGGAAATGGCATCAGATGACCACAGGCCGCTGGCCCAGCGTCAGGCGGCCGTTCCGGACGGAGACCTCGCCGCCCAGACGGTTCTGATACACGCCGTCCGGCAGGTCCACGGGCACCTCGCCGCCCTGACCCCGCAGATCGAACACGCCCAGCACCCGGCCCTCCGGCCCGTCGTAGTGTCCCAGTACTGCGCTGTCGTTCAGCGGCTCCCACCAGAAGCCGCCGCCCAGGGGCAGCGTCTGCTTCATGGCCTTGCAGGCGGTGAGGTACAGCTGGACGTCCAGCCGCATGTCGCCGTAATTGTCGTCGGCGTCGAACAGCCCCACCTGCTTTTGGGGGGCGTACTCCATGCCGCTGTACAGCATGGCGGCGCCCCGCTGGAAGTACAGGAAGCCCAGCCAGTGGTACAATTGGCTGTCACTGGTGAGCCACGAGGCGGCGCGGCGGGTGTCGTGGTTCTCCAGACACCGGGCCTTGATGTAGCCGGTGGGGTACGTCAGCTCCTGATAGTTCAGGATATCCGTGTAGGCGCGCAGGGACAGCTCACCCTTCAGGAAGCCCTCGTAGAAGGGCCAGATGTCGTAGTCGTAGGTCATGTCGAAGGCGCGGTACAGCTCGGTATCCGTGGCGCAGGCCGCGCCCATGCG